>Ga0302320_10002291_pt1 | contig 45306 bp, 42 predicted proteins | sample Bog_T0_3_FD_202130 | JGI IMG/M metagenome (GOLD analysis project Ga0302320, IMG submission 202130) | Peat permafrost microbial communities from Stordalen Mire near Abisko, Sweden - Bog_T0_3 | ecosystem: Environmental > Terrestrial > Soil > Wetlands > Peat | place: Sweden: Abisko, Stordalen Mire...
ACAACCAGCACACGCATTTGAATTGAGAAAACTCTGCTCGAAAGCCGGAGGGAATTCGCTGATGCGCCCTGGCACTACGAAATCAGATACCTGTGCAGGGGTTCCCTAGCTTTTAGCTCTTAGCTCTTAGCTCTTAGCTCTTAGCTTTTAGCTTGTTACCTGGTGGAACCAGCATATGAAGCCAGACCCGACAGACTGGTGGCAACTGCGACCGCACCGTCCATTTGAGAGCCGGGATTACTTTAGAACGCAAACACTCCCATCCCTTGATCGGCAGGTAGATTACCCTGTCGGTACAAAAGTGCAAGACCCATTGCCAAACGTGGGAGTTGAGACTTGCTAAAGTGTGAGTTACGTCTGTTCCGGAACCTGCAATCATGGGACCAAATACTGAGATTCAGACTGGTCAGGCAGCATGCAAGCATGTACGGAATCGTCCCAACAAAATAACCTCACTCCGTACATTCCTCCGCGCCGCGGGGCCACGCCCGACTCGCTTCGATTATTGGAATTAGCCGCCATCCACGATCAGATTCGTGCCCAGCGGCAACTGGAGAAGCACAAGCAGTTCCTGCTGAACCTGGCCAGGTTATGGCCGGTCGCCGTGGGAGCTGGTTTAGCCTGCTGTGCGCCGCAACTGCATGACCTGGTATCTCCCTATGAACCATGGGGGATGTGGATACTGTTCCCCTTTGTCGCGATCGCCAAGCGTCCTGAAATGCAGTTTGGCGGAGAAATCTCGCGCATGATGCCGCAGATCATGCTGTACGCCCAGTTTCCGCTCGAGGGCCTGCTCGCAAGAATCTTCCTGAAGAAGCGAGTGACGCTCCCCGGTGTGGCCCGCGTCATCTTCTTCGTTCATTTTCTGGCTGTTGCCGAGTTGTGTTTGGTGAGCGGGGTGCTATGGCAGATCACATTCCGGTAAGCCGCACGGATCCGAACTGGTCCGGCTTCGATCCACTTCTGCCTTCCAGCGCACCTGCTTCCCTGGCCAGCTACGGCGCTGCGGTTTTGCGGCGGGCGGAAGTGGATGAAATCAAGGTGCCTATTTCTCCCAGGCCAGAAGGCCAACCCATCCATAAGAATTCCGAAAACCTGCCCGAGCAGAAAGTCCCCTCGCGGCCTGGACCTTCGCGCCTTGTGAACGGCCCGGTGATGCCCTCCCGCGACGCACAGAAAAAAATGCACAACCCGCCTGCAAAGGGTTGGGCCACTTGGTGGCCGGTGGCCGTGGGTGTTGCGCTGGGCTGCCTGGCCCCGCTGCTGCGTTCGCTCCTGGTTCCCTATGACCCGTGGGGCATGCGGGCGGTGTTTCCCTTTGTCCAATTCCTCGGGCTGCATGAGATCGGCATGAGCGATGAACTGACGCGGACGCTGCCGCAGTTGATGCTCTTCCTCCAGTTCCCGCTGGAGGGTTTGCTGACCAAATCCACGTTGAGCCGCGGCGTCAAAGTGTCTGGCGCGCTGCAGCAACTGTTCTTCCTTCACTTCGTGAGCGGGCTGGTGCTGTGGGTGGTGGCCTTGGGCACCGCACGGTAATTGCGGCATTCCCCAGTCTGCGACAAGTGACCCGAGTCACAAGATTTTCATAGGAAATCTGCGCTACCATAGGCATCTGCGCTGAGCAATTGCGTTCGCGGCCGATCGCCGAAGGAGATCTCCATGACACGCTTCAACCACATCGTGACAGAATCGGCGAACCGGGTAGAAACCATTACCCTCAACCGCCCGGACAAACGCAACGCGCTGAGTCCGGCGCTGATTGAGGAGCTGACGCTTGCCCTGCACGAGGCAGAGGCCGGCGACTGCGGCGTGGTGATCCTGACCGGCGCCGGTTCGGCCTTCTGCTCCGGCCTGGACATGGAACAACTGGAGACCTTGAGCGCGCGCACACCCGAGGAGCATCGCCGCGACTCGGAGAGCCTGGCGCATGTCTTGCGCACTCTGTATGACTTTTCCAAGCCGGTGATCGCGGCGGTCAACGGCCCGGCCATCGCCGGCGGCATGGCCCTGGCTACCATCCCCGATTTCACGCTGGCCGTGGCCGAGGCCAAGTTTGGCTACAACGAAGTGCGCGTGGGCTTTGTTCCGGCCCTTGCGGCTTCGTTCCTGCTGCGGCAGGTGGGCGAAAAACGCACCCGCGAACTGCTGCTGACCGGCAGGCTGATGAAGGCGCAGGAAGCGCTGCAACTGGGTCTGGTGACGCAGATTGTGGCTGCTGAGGAGTTGCTGCAATCCGCCGTTGCCATGGCCCAGACGCTGCTGTTGAACAGCCCGCAAGCCATGCAGGCGACCAAGCGGCTGATTGCCAAGCACGCCCGTCAGCGGCTTGACACGGAGATCGAAGACGCGATTGCGGTCAACGCGCTGCAGCGCTCCACCGAGGACTTCAAGGAAGGCGTACAGGCCTTGCAGCAGCGCCGCCGCGCCGAGTGGCCCGGCCTGCATCCTCACAACTAAACCAACAAGCACCAACCCACCTGCAAGACCTGTGGCGGAGCTGTCCGCGGACTCAGGCCTTTGGCTTGCGCACGCGAATGGAGTAGGCGCTGCTGGTCAGCCCATCCAGCGCCATGGTGAGCGTGCTGGCGGACATGCCCAGGCCGGCAACTCCCAAAGGCGCGCCGCTGATGGAGTTGTAATGCTCTGAGATGCCAACCTTCATCGCGTTCTCCAGCGTGCGGTCTGCAATGCGGGCGGCGAGTTCGTGGTGGCCGTAGAGAGCCAGTCCGGTAACAACCTGATAATTCGGAGCAGGCCAGACGTCGCCCCTCCAGTATTTTGCCGGGGAGAAGCGCGCATCCGAGCGCGCAACCGTGGGAATCGGCAGCGGAGTGGCCCAGGTGGGCGTGATCAGCGTCGCGGCCATGGTAGCCGCCTGCCTGCGCGTCGGCACATGCGCCATCAGCGGCATAAACCCGCCGACCGTTGCCGGCGACACCTTCTCCAGGCTCTCGGTATTGACAGCGAGAAAGCAGCCGGCCTGCTCGTCCCACATATGCGCGCGCATGGCTGCAACGCCGCGATCATAACGGGCGCGGCGGCGCGCGCTCATCGCATGATCGCCCATCACTATCGCCATGCGGGCCAGCGACAGCTCTGAGAGCAGCAGGTAAGCGGTGTTGGCCGGAATGGCAATGTCGCCATACCAGTTGCCGTTGTCCGGTCCAGCGGGCCGGCCGGGATGAGGAATCATCTTCAGCCCGTCCAGATCCACCTCATTGTCGTAGGTTTCAAAGCGCGCATGTTGCGTGACGCCGCTGTACGATCCCACGCCGACCAGTCCCAGCCCCTTCAGGTCCCGCTCCCGCCAGTACCACTCGTGGAAGCTCTCCAGCGGCTTGAGACCGGTGCGCAGCAGTTCCTTGTCATGGTTGCGCAGGTAGACCCGCTCCATGCCCCAAGCCAGAAGCGGCGCCTGGGAGTAGGCCGGAAAGGTCTCCCACATGGTGCCCTTGTCGCGGTCAGGCGCCTCGAAGGGCTTGATGAAGTTGGCGACCATGCCGTGCATGCACTCCGGCTTGACCGCGTTCCATCGCTCCTGAAAATCCCAGTAATTCTGGAAGACGCCGCGAATGATCTCCTGCTGCCCCGGCAGCAGCGAGAGCAGGTCGTCCACAAACATCGTGTCCCACAGCCACTGCGCGTAAAAGCCGCCGCCGGGCACAATCCATGCCTGTTTCAGCGGCGGAGTGGCGGCCCGAATCTTGCCCAGCACGCAGGTCGCATAGGCCTCGACAGCAAAGTTGTGCAGTTCCGGCGAGCCGGTATCGAGCAGTGTATCCAGCAGAGCAGACAGCTCCGCGCGATTGGGCTGAGGAACAGACTGTTTCTCCATCGCACCCTGCTGCGTGAAGGCTTCTGGCAAAGTACACGCAACTGCGGCGGCACAGGCCCCGCGAAGAAAAGCACGGCGCGGCACAAGCGCAAGCGCCTCGGTCCATCGTTTCCCATCGTTCATGATTCGTTCTTCCTTCCGGCGCTTCTACGCCCCCGGCCTGCCGCAAGCCTGGAAGAAGCTTGCTCAGGCAACCGGATTGCTTGCCCGCAGCTCCGCCACAATTTCCAGCGCGGCCGCACGGGCCTGGTCTGCCTGGTCGGGCGGAAAGCTGATAGCCCCCACGCGGGCATGGCCGCCGCCGCCGTAGCGCTCGCACACCGCTGCCAGGTTCACCATCTTCGCCGGGTCGGCCTTGGTCCAGGGATTGGAGCCAACGGAAACCTTGGTGCGGAAACTGGACTTCGACAGCCCGATCGAGTATGTGGCGTTGGGGTGCAGGTAATAGGGAATGAACTTGTTGAACCCTTCCAGCGGATGGTCGGTAATGTCAAAGAAGATGGTGCCGTCGCGCTCCTCGGCGCGGCTGCGGATCAGCTCCAGTGACTGCTTGTGGCGCTCCAGCAGCGGAGGCAGCAGATCGGCCACAAACGGCTGGCTGAGCACTTCGGCCAGCGGCAGCTCGGTCAGAAGCGGGATGAGCCGCGGAATAAACAGCGGGTCCTGCGTCGCCTCAATGATCAGCGTCAGCTTCATGGCGGGAGCGGCCATCTCGACGGCCGACTCGGGGCTCTCATAGAGCGCGCCGTCCACAATGTTGGCCCAATGGATCAACTCGGCAACCGGCGCTGTGTTGAAGCCGAAGCGTGTCTCAGCGATGTGCGCCAGAAAGCTGGTGCACGAGGTGTAATGGGGATCGAAGAACTTGCGGCTGCCGCACTCCGGGTCTTTCTTGCAGTCCAGAAAGCTCTGCTGGTCCTGGGGAGTGAGAAACGCCGAAAGATGATGGTCAAACCACCAGGTGATTCTGGGTGAGGCGGAGTATTTGAAGTCGACAATGGCGTTTTCGTCGCCTGTAAATTCGCTCTCGTCAAAGAGCGCTCCGGCGCGGTGCACTAGGCCGTGATACTCGTAGCTGGCCCCGGTGGCGATGCGCTCCCGGTGAAACCGCGTGAACAACGAGGCAGAGCAAGCTCCGTCAAAGCATTTGTCGTGATAGAAGACGCGAACTCGCAAAACCTGTGGTCCCCCTGAGGTGAAAAGAACGAATAACCGGAACTGTTAAGCATCAAGGGCTTTGCCGTTTGTGTCAAGGCTGAGGCCGGATTGGAGACTTGGTACGCAGCAAGCCAGATCGTCGGAGTGAGAATCACCGGCCGTTCAGATCAGTTTGTAATACCAAATAATACGATGTATTATTTGGTATTATGAGTTCTCCGCGCACCATCAGCTTCCGCATCGCCTCTGAGAAAGTCGCCCAACTGGACGCCATCGCCAAAGCCATGGACCGCGACCGCAGCTACCTGCTCAATGAAGCGGTAGCAAGTTATCTGGACGAGCAACAGCGGTTCGCCGCAATGGTAAAAGAAGGCCGCGCGGATATCCGCAATGGGCGAACCCTCAGCCATGAAGAAGTGGAACGTAGGGTGGGTGAATGGGAACGTGCGGGCCAATGAAGATTATCTGGTCCGCCGCCGCAGTCAGGCATCTGCAGGAAGTCGTCGAATATATCCAGCCTGAAAGTACCGGAGGAGCAATCACAACTCGTCGCAGGATTCTGGAAACGGCGCTGCGAGTTGGGCAAATACCTTACTCTGGGCGCGTAGGCCGCATTGATGGAACCCGCGAGGCCGTAGTGCCTCGATCCCCCTACATTTTGGTTTATCAACTCTCTTCACAGAGCGTCGAGATATTGGGAATCTGGCATGCCGCCCGTCAGTGGCCTGATTCGTTGTAGTCCCCCACCAGCGTTGCCGACCCGCGGGGGATAAAACTGTAGCTCTGGCCTCCTGGCCAGCTGTAGTGTGGACCTCCGGCCCACGATTGTTTCCTTCTAGCCGTGGAACTCCCCGGACCTCGCTGCCGTAGACTAACTCCAGTACAATTCAGAGCTGTTCACTTTGAAAGGGCCTCCATGGAGCCTGGGATTCAGACCCCTGCGCCGGCGGCATTGCCGGCCCGAATCGCGGCGGATTCGGATGGCCCCCACGAGCCCTTGGCCCTTGGCCCGGATTTGCCTGAGCTGCACGACCTGCACTGGGCCCTGGTGGGCAGCCAGGGTTTGCGCGCAGGCTGGTCGGTGTTGATTTTTGTCCTGCTGTACCGCCTGTTCAACCTGTTTCTTGGATCGATAGCCGTCCAGATCGATCCCGCGATTGCTCGCTCCGATTTTTCGCCCACCATGGCCCTCATCGGAGAGCTGATTCCGCTGCTGGCGCTGCTGGCAACGGCCGCCTTTGTGGCGCGCATTGAGAACCGCAATCTGCTCGCGTACAACCTGACCGGTCCGCGGCGGACTCGGCACTTCTTCTCAGGTCTGGGAGCCGGCTTTGTGGCCTTGTCGGCGCTGGTGGGCGCCCTGGCCTGGGGCGGCTGGCTACATTTTGGGCCCGTCGCGCTTTCCGGCGCCGCAATCTGTAAATATGGCGCGCTGTGGGGCGTGGTCTTTCTCCTCGTAGGCTTCTTTGAGGAAGGCGCATTCCGCTGTTACCTGCAGTTCACTTTGACCCGCGGCATCAACTTCTGGTGGGCGCTGGGAATCGTCGCAGTCCTATGTCTTGACGTGCTGTTGCGCTCCAGAGGCCATGCCGGCATCCTGGCTTTTATCTTTGTGGACAAGCTGCCAGCTCTCAAGGGCAACAGTGCCTGGGGCATCTATGCCATTGCCCTGTTGGGGCTATTCCCTTGCCTCGCCCTTCACCGGAAGCACGCCCCGCACAGTGGCTTTTGGCAGGCGGCCTGGGTTTCGTCCACGCTTTTCGGCTTCATCCACACCAGCAACAACGGCGAGAACTGGATCGGCATCTTTGCCGCGGCGGCCATCGGCTTTGTTTTCTGCGTTAGCGTCTGGGTCACCGGCTCGGCCTGGTGGGCCATCGGATGCCACACCGCATGGGATTGGGCGGAGACCTACTTCTACGGCACCGCCGACAGCGGCCTGCCCGCGCAGGGCCACTACTTGACCACTAACCCTGCCGGAAACGCGCTGTGGAGCGGCGGCACGGACGGCCCGGAAGGAAGCCTGCTGGTGGTGGGGATCATCCTGCTGCTGCTCGTCGCGCTGCTGGTGATGTACGGCCGCCGATCGCACGCTTCTCTTGGCACACTTGCAACAGAGCAGACCGGCTAATAAAGATCTCTGCACAATCGCCCATGCTTGTAGCAGAGGCTATCCCATTGCATCCCTGTTCCCTACTCTTCGATCACTGAAGAGGTATCCTGTTCATAGCCGATGCCCAACTCTCGCTCCGCCGATCCAACGCCAGCCCGCACCGTTCTCCCAACGTCTTCCAGCCGCAGAGTTCTCTGGCAGCAGCGGCTGCTCTGGTCCGCGTGCGGCCTGCTCGCGTTCATTTTGGTGGGCGCGTGCGTGGGCGTGCTTTGGCTTCACTCCGCGGCAAGGGCATCGCTGCCGGTGCTGGATGGCGATCTGCATATTTCCGGCCTCTCGGCGCCCGTCACCGTCCGGCGCGACGCACATGGCGTGCCCCACATCGAAGCGGCCAACGAGGACGACCTCTTCCTGGCCCAGGGATACGTGACCGCGCAGGACCGGCTGTGGCAGATGGACGCCTTCCGGCGCAACGCCAACGGCGAACTGGCTGAAATCCTCGGCCCCTCGCTGGTCCCGCACGACAAGACGCAGCGGGTTCTTCAATTTCGCAACACGGCCCGGCGCGTGTACGCCAATCTGTCAGCAGCCGACCGCGCCCGGCTCGATGCCTATTCCCGCGGCGTCAATCTCTTCATCGATCAGCATCAGGACTCGCTTCCCCCGGAGTTCAAGCTGCTGTTCTATCGTCCCCTGCCCTGGAGCGGCGAGGATTCAGTCTCCATCGGCCTGATGATGGTGCAGATGCTGGATACGCACTGGTATGAAAAGCTCTCGCGGGAGCAGATCGCCGCCAAGCTGAACAACCCCAAGCTGGAGGCCGATCTCTACCCCGTCGGGTCGTGGCGCGATCATCCGCCCACCGGCGTGTTGCTTGACCTGAGCCAGCCCCACCCGGAGCCGCCCGCCTCAAAGGAGGATGACGACGAGGATGAAAACACCCAGGCCAGCGCCGCGCCTGCGGGCATCCCGTCCTCCTCCGCTCCGTCTGCGCCAGGCGATCCGCGCACCCTTTTGGCCCTGCTCGGCCTGCCCACCTGCGACGGTTGCACGCCGGGCTCGAACAACTGGGTCATCGCCGGAAAGCACACCGCAAGCGGCAAGCCGCTGCTCTCAAACGATATGCATCTGGGCCTCACCGAGCCGAACATCTGGTTCATGGCCGACTTGAAGGCCAGCGGAAGCCAGGGAGCGCCGGGTTATCACGCCGCCGGGGTCACGCTGCCCGGTTTGCCTTTTGTCATTGCCGGCCACAACGAGCACGTGGCCTGGGGCTTTACCGCGCTCATGGCCGACGTGCAGGATCTCTATATTGAAAAGCTCGACGGCAAGGGCAACTATCAGGCCCCGGATGGCTCCTGGAAACCGCTCAGTGTGGACCACGAGCTGATCCATGTGCGTGGAGGCAAGGATGTGCTGCTCGACGTCCAGTCCACCGCCCACGGGCCGCTGCTAAACCCCGCGCTCCCAAAAGAGAAGCGGCCCATCGCCCTGAAATGGACGCTCTACGACCCGACGCTCAATGCGCTTCCGCTTTATCAACTCAACACCGCGTCCAACTGGACGGAGTTTTCCGCCGCGCTCAGCGCCTGGTGCTGGCCCACGCAGAATGTGGTTTACTCCGACGATCAGGGACACATCGCCTATCAGGCCGTGGGCCGGGTTCCGCTGCGTCCGGCGGGCATGACCAATGCTCCCATTCAGGATGGCGCACACGAATGGCAGGGTTACATTCCCTCCGAGCAGATGCCGAATGCCCTCGATCCGCCCTCCGGCTTTCTGGCGACTGCCAACTCCCGCGTGACGACCGACAAGTCGCCCTATCCGCTCACGAACGAGTGGGTCGATCCCTACCGCGTCGAGCGCATCTATAAATCTCTGGAAGGCCGCGATCAACTCAAGCCCGCCGACCTGCTGGCCGTGCAGACGGACATCTACAGCGAAGTGGACCAGGAGATGGGCCAGCGTTTTGCCTACGCCATCGACCACGCCTACGGCGTGGATGACCGCCTCCGCCAGGCCGCCGACCTGATGCGCAGTTGGGACGGACGCCTGACCACGGACTCTGCCGCCGCCTCCATCATTACCCAGGCACGCCAAGCGCTCTGGCTGCTGATTCTAGAGCCGAAGCTGGGCAAGACTGCTGAATATTACCGATGGAACGAGTCCAACTTTGCTGAAGAAGAGATTGTCATGCACGCCAAAGCCGACTGGCTTCCATCTGCGTACAAGAATTGGGACGCCCTGCTGACCGAGGCCATCCGCAAAGGCATGAAGAACGGCAAGGCTCCCGGCGATGTTGCCAAGTGGTCCTACGGAAGCTGGCATGAGGTCGACATCGAGCACCCGCTGGCCTCGTTTTTGCCTCTCATCGGCCGCGTTGCCGGAACCGGCCCGCTGCCCCTCAGCGGAGACACCACCACCGTCAAGCAGGTGGGACGCGACTTCGGCCCCTCGCAGCGCTTCACCATGGACTGGAGCAACATCGACGGCTCGACGGAGGACATTGTCCTGGGCGAAAGCGGCAACCCGCTCAGCCCGTACTTCCGCGACCAGTGGGCCGACTACTACGGCGGCACCACCTTTGCGCTGCCCTTCACTCAGCCGGCGGTAGCCGCCCAAACCCGGCACACGCTGCGACTGCTGCCCTGAGGTTGCCGTTCTATCATCGAGACACGCGGCGCATTCCTGAACGCGGGAAGGACACTAACTCCCATGCGCAATCGAGTTACAGCCTTTGCGATCCTCTGCCTGGCTCTTGTCTGGCCTTCGCTCTCGCCGGCGCAGCGCCCGGCTTCGACGTATAGCTATACCGGCCAGATTTCCTTCGATCTCAGCAAGGTTCCGTTCAGCCGCTTCGGGTCGTATCTGGCCGTCTCGCAATTTCTGCCGGACCCCGCTTCGCAAACCGCGCCCGGACTCTACCTGCGGAGCATGCGCGGCGGCGGCCATAATGTTTTTCGCCTGGAGTTGCTGGCGACAGGCTCTCCCGTGCCTTTTGAAATCCATACCAGCCCCACGAGCCTGCACCTGCAGGCGCAAGCCGGAAGCGTGGATCTCTGCATGCCGGTGAGCGACCAGGTGCGCGTGCGCGGCGAGGGAGTTTCGCTGCGCCTGACCGCCGTCACCAAGACCCTCGCCATTCTCAACGCCAACCATCATTGGGAGATCAACACACCGCCCAGCGAAAAGTTCATGATCTGGCCCATCGCCGGCGCCTTACAAGTTGACGCGCCGTGGAGCGGCAAAGGCACCACGAGCACGGTTGCGGCGTTTGTCCCCGCTCCGGACTCGCACCGCTTCGACGCGGAGATCGATACCTACGAAAGCGTGTGGGACCCGCACCTGGTTCTAGCCGACTTTGCCGCCGGCGAGGCCGTGGTCCAGCACGACTATCAACAATGGCTTGCGCGCATGCCTGAAGTTCCGGCCGAGTACGGTAGTGGCGCGGAGTTGGCGGCCTATGTGAATTGGGCCAGCGTGGTCGCGCCCGGCGGCTACCTGAAGCACCCCGCCATGCTGATGTCGAAAAACTGGATGACACTCCTGTGGTCCTGGGATCACTGTTTCAACGCCATGGCCTTGTCCTACAAAGATCCCGAGTTGGCGTGGCAGCAATTTGAACTGCCTTTCGACAATCAGGATGCACATGGCGCGCTGCCCGACACAATCGGCAATGCATCCCGCGGGTTCGGCTACAACAAGCCGCCCATTCATGGCTGGACGCTGACGTGGATGATGCATAACGGCGGCTATCGCGACTCAAAGCATCTGGCCGCGATCTACGCACCGCTCGCCCTGTGGACGAATTGGTTCTTCAAATACCGCGACTCCAACAGCGATGGCTTTCCCGAGTACGACCATGGCAACGACTCGGGCTGGGATAACTCCACCGTCATGCTGACCGGGGTTCCGGTCGAAAGTCCTGACCTGGATAGTTTCCTGATCCTGCAGATGGACACGCTCGCATCCATCGCGCACACGCTGGGCAAGGAACAGGAAGCCAGCGCCTGGAAGACGCGTTCCGATCAGCTCTTGAAGAACATGCTGGGCAAGTTCTGGAAGGGCGATCACTTTGTCGCTTACCGCGCACAGGATGGCGCCGAGATCGATTCAGATAGTTTGCTCCTCCATCTCCCGCTCGTTCTGGGCAAGCGCCTTCCCGTAGAGGTGCGCGAGAAGTTAGTCGCGGGACTTATGAAGCCGGGCAACTTCAGAACGACGAATGGATTCGCGACCGAGCGGCTTACCAGCAGCTATTACACTCCCGACGGATACTGGCGCGGTCCCATCTGGGCGCCTACCACGATGCTGCTGGCCGAGGGCCTGGACGGCGCGGGAGAGAACAAACTTGCGACGAATCTACGCGCCGACTTCTGCCGCATGGCGCAACAGAGCGGCATGTCGGAAAACTTCAACGCCGTCACCGGCGCGGGATTGCGCGACCCAGCCTATACCTGGACCTCCAGCGTCTATCTGATTTTTGCTCACCAGTTATGGGAGGGACAGCATGTTAGTAACAAGGAATAACTCAATGGCCCTCCTCCGTATAAGATCGGCAGGTACAGTAGTTACCACAAACGCGCTTCTCCTGTTGCCATGAGCCAGCTTTCCTCAGACCGACTCAAGCGACTGGCCGGCCCCGCCGTGATCCTCTTCGCCGCGGCCATCGCTGTGGCGCCGCAACTGGTGCGCGGCAACTCCTGCGGACACGACTTCGATTTCCATCTTGTCTCCTGGTTCGACTGCCTCCACAGCTGGCAACACGGAGTCCTCTACCCGCACTGGACCCCCAGCGCCAACTATGGCGCCGGCGAGCCGCGCTTTGTCTTTTATCCTCCGCTGACCTGGATGCTGGGCGCGGCGCTCGGGCTGGTGATGCCCTGGCCGCTGGTCCCCATCGCCCTGACCTTTCTGCTACTGGCCGGAACGGGCCTGGCCACGCGCGCGCTCGCCCGGCAGGCGCTTGCGGACGCTCCCGCAACCCTGGCCGGATGCGCCGCGCTCTTCTCCGGCTACTCGCTCTTTACCGCCTACGAGCGCTCCGCCTTTGGAGAGCTTTCCGGCGGCTTCTGGATTCCGCTGATTCTGCTGTTCCTTTTGCGCGACCGCAACCCCTCCGGCGCGCTTTTCCATCGCGCCTTGGACGGCTCTGCCGTGCCTCTGGCGCTGCTCGTGGCCGGCGCATGGCTCTCGAACCCTCCGGTAGGGGTAATGGCCAGCTATTTTCTGGCCGCGACCGCGCTGGTCATCGCCCTACTCCAAAAATCCTGGGCGCCCGCCGTGCGCGCAGCGCTTGCTGCCGCCTTGGGCCTCGCCTTGTCCGCGCTTTACCTGGTTCCCGCAGTCATCGAGCAGCGCTGGGTCGATGTCAGGCAGGTCACCGGCGATCCCGGCGAGATGATTGAGAACAGTTGGCTCTTTGCCCGCCACGCCGACCCCTCGCTCGCCCTGCACGACGTGGAGTTGCACCGGGTCTCCTCGATCGCCGTTGCCATGCTTGCCGTGGCCCTTGTCGGCCTCCTCGTCAGTTGGCGGCGCGGCAAACTGCGCGGCCTGCGCCACTGGTGGATTCCTCTCGCGCTTATTCCCGTCGCGGTTCTCCTGCTCCAGTTCCCTATCTCGTTGCCGCTCTGGAATCTGCTGCCCAAGCTCCGCTTCCTGCAGTTTCCCTGGCGTTGGCTGGTGGTGCTGGAGGCGCCGATGGCCATCTTTTTCTCGATAGCCGTCTGGCCGGCCCGGCGCGGGTCTCGCTTTGCCGTAGCAGCCGCATGTGCCGCAGTGTTTCTCGCAGCCTCCGCCGCCTCCGGCATGTACTTCTTCCAGCCCTGTGACGAGGAGGACGCCGTGCAGCCCATGGTGGACGTCTACCGCAGCGGCGCGGGCTTCGTGGGCACCGACGAGTACGCCCCACCCGGCGCCGATAGTTCCCTGCTTGCCACCGGCCTTCCCTCCGCCTGCCTGGTCAGCGACCCCTCCACCGTGTTGGGCACGCCTGCCCCGACCGATGCGGACGATACCGCCGCGGTGTGGAACGCCGGACAGCACAGTTGCCAGGCCACTTTCGCCGCTACCGCAAATCGGCCCGAGCATCTGCGGATTGCAGCCCTCATCGCTCATCCCGGCTACCTGGTTCTGCGCCTGCGCAGCTATCCGGCGTGGCGGGTTCAGGTCAATGGCCGAACCCTCTCCGCGCTGCCTATGCGTGAAGACGGCCTGTTGGCCGTGCCCGTCCCGCAAGGCCCCGTGGAGCTGACCGTGGACTGGACCACCACCAGCGACGTTCTAGCCGGACGCTGGCTGAGCGCTCTGGCCATACTGGCGCTCATAATCCTTTGTTTCATCGAGCGCAGGTTCACCCGCCCTCGTTTATCATGAAACAAATGCCAGCCGACGTGAAATCGCTTTTGAAAGAAGGCGCAGCGCTGACCGACAAGGCGCTGGAAGCGCTCCTTCCCAGCGTGGAAACGGTCCCTGCCTCGATCCATGGCGCCATGCGCCACTCTGTCTTTGCCGGCGGCAAGCGCCTCAGGCCGGTGCTGGCCATGCAAGCCGCTGTGACCATCGCCGGAACGCTGCCTGCGGGCATTGAGCAGTTGGGCGCGGCCCTCGAAATGCTCCACACCTACTCGCTCATCCACGACGACCTGCCGGCCCTGGACAACGACGATCTGCGCCGCGGCAAGCCCACCTGCCACGTGGCCTTTGGCGAAGCCATCGCCATACTGGCCGGTGACGCCTTGCAAACCCGCGCCTTCGAAGTGCTGGCCGGCCTCCAATGCCCGCCCGCCGCCACCGTCGAGATCATCGGCCTCATCGCCAACGCAGTTGGCACCGTGGACGGCATGATCGGCGGCCAGGTGCTGGATATTGAAAGCGAACACCTCAAGCCCACGCCGAAGCTGGTCGAGGCCATCCATCGCGCCAAGACCGGCGCCCTCATCCGGGTCAGCGTCGTGTCTGGCGGCGTCTATGCCGGGGCCGGCCCGGAAGACGTAGCGCGCCTGACCCTCTTTGGCTGCAAGGCCGGACTCGCCTTTCAGATTGTGGATGACATTCTGGACCTGACCGTGGACTCGGCGCACCTGGGAAAAACCGCCGGTAAGGACCAAGCCACGGAAAAAGCTACATGGCCCGCCGTCTTCGGCATTGAGCAAAGCCAGCGCGACGCCGACCGGCTGATTGAAGAAGCCTTCGCCGCTTTGGAGCCCTACGGCAGCCGGGCAGATGGACTCAAGTCGCTCGCCCGCTACCTGGTCGAGCGGAAAAATTAGGCGATGCTCTCCGAATCCGACATCCTCACCGCCCTGCGCGATTGCTTCGACCCGGAAGTAAAGCTGAATCTCGTGGATTTGGGCTTGATTTACGCGGTCGCCACCGGTCCCGACCCGGACTCCACGCCAGCCTGGCCGCGCCAGTGGGTCAAGGTGACCATGACGCTGACCACCCTGCAATGCCCCGCCAGCGGACTCATCTTCGAGCAGGTACACAACCGCCTGGCCGGCATCGCCGACGTAAGCAAAGTTGAAGTCGATCTGGTTTGGGAGCCCAAATGGACTCCCCACCGCATCTCGGAAGCTGGCCGCAGGCAGTTGGGGATCTGAGTGATGCTTTACCGGGTCAGCACCCGCCGCAGCTTTTCGCGCTGGGTGGCAAGTTCATCCACGGTGCCCTGCACCTGGCCAAGCATCCGCTGCACCTCTTCAATGTAGCCGGGGAGAGTATTCCACCAGGCGCTCAGCGTCTCCTGCTGGTCCAGCAGCGCCAGGGCCGTGCCTGAGGCAGCCGCAACCATCCCGGCGCGGCGCTTGCCCGCAAGCAGCAGAATTCCTCCGGCGACCAGGGTTCCAGCCGCGGCAAACCCGACCCAGTTCATGGTTCTGGCTTCTGCTGCGGAGCGCGACGCACTCTCAGACTCGCTTGCTGACTTGGGAAACGGCAATGCCATGGTCTCTCCTTCAATGCTTGACCGCCGGCATCGGAGCCGGGCGCGGTATATAGAGTATCGCTCTAATTGCAAGCCGTGGCGAATCGTCGCGGGAAAGCGCAGAAATGTTCATCCTGCTTGCACCCGCCGCGGGCCTCAGTCCAGGTCGAAGTCGCGCAGCGGCTTGCCCTCCGGGGCGTCCTTGGCCTTGCGCAGCGCCTCGGCAAACTTCTTTTCCATCAGGTCGGCCCGGTTTTTCTCCGCGTCCACCGATTGGCGGAAGATTGACTCCTTGCGCTCGTCCTGATCCCGCATGGCCTGGGCCGCCGTCTCCAGGTCCTCAAACATCCGCTTACGCGGCGCCGGGGTATGACTCACCAACAGGCCGGTGGCGGCATCCAGCTTGAGCATCGCCCCGCAATCCGGGCACGCAACTTCGAAAATCTGTTCCTTCGCTTTAGCCATTTCAATCCAGAATTGTATGCGCTTCGCCCGCCTTTTGACAGGGCTTGGCGAGCAATTTTCGCGCGCTTCGCCCGGCAAGCCAACTACCTATGCGCCATGAGACAATGGTGAACAACTTTTTGAACTGAAAACAGCCGAGCAAGCCCGCCGGTTTGCGCAATGAAGATGTTGGCATGGATTTGCCCGCTTGCTGTTTTCTCCAATTTGTTATGACTATTTTCAACGGCGCGGAGAACTCTGAGCTCTCTTCCGCGCAGCCAAGGAGAACAATGAAGATCGGTATTCTGGGTAAACTCGCCTTTTTGTCGCTTTCCGCATGGGTTCTTTCACCGCTGTGCGTGGCGCAGTCGTCAATCGCAGGGGATTGGAAGGGCATGGTGGATCATGGGGACCGTCAAACCCACGTGATCCTGCACATCGTCGCCGAAAAAGACGGCACGCTCATGGCCTCCGTCGATGCCATTGAAATGGAAGCCAGCGATATTCCGGCCTCTGCCGTCGTGCTCAAGGACTCGAAGCTGACCTTCAGCATCGATGCCGCACCCGGCACATACGAAGGCACGGTCAACAAGGATGTAACCGAGATCAAGGGCACATGGACGCAGGATGGGCAAGGCTACGCGTTGAATTTCACGCGTGTTCTGGCTCCGGATCTCGCGCCCCCGGCTGCTCCTGCTCCGGCGGCTGCTCCTGCCCCCGCACCGGCGCCTGCATCTGCTCCTACGCAGCCGACAGCTCCGGCGCCGCCCGCCCGGTAGCCATCCTGATCACGCACAAATCTCCTGGTGAAGGCCGGCTCGCGGTACGGGTTCTTACTCGATGATGACGTGCAGGTTGAACTGCTGCTCGTCGGCCGCCGGCGCTTCCCAGGAGCGTACATAGTGCAGCAGCAAATCCCCGGCGCCCAGTTCCCGGGGGGTGAAATTGAAGACCTGGAAGATGGGCCGGCCCACACCGGGTTCTGTTGCCCCGGTCTGCGTTTGGCTGGTCAACTTCATCAATCGAGTCGACTTGGCGTGGAGGTACCACATGAACCCGGTTGAGGGAATCGCTTGCAGGCGGAGTTCAAGCTGGTCCCCCACCTTCAGGTGAACAATGGCGCCCTTGTCCGCATCCGTGACCACTTTCGTTGCCGCAAAGGCCATTTCCGGACGGATAATGATGGCCAGAAGCACACAGATAAAAAACCACCGCAGGGAATCGAACCAGCGATCCGATCGTACAGGCTGCATGGCGAACTTCCTTCCGCGCAGTGGAACGCGCGCCGTTGCCGCTTTCCCGCGCACCCATGAAGATAAACCGCTTCCTGCCGCGCTGCAACTGGAAGCTGGGCTGCGGATAAGAACAGTGTGGCCGCAATCCCGCCCGCCGTGGAATCCCGTTTTGGACCCATGCAGGAAGGCCCTGCTCTTGCGAGCAGGGCCTTCCGGTTTGAAACACGAATCGGTGGAACTCTCTCAGTGCTTGTCCGACGCCGATGCTATCTTGGCTTCGGCTTCAGCGATAACGCGGAGAGCCTCAGTGTAAGCATCTTCACTTTCGCCGGCCAGCTTCCAGAGCTCAAGACCGTGGTCCAGTTGCTGCTCGGCGCGGGGCACATCGATCTCCTCGGGCCGGAGTGCGTCAGAGGCCAGAATGGTAACCCGGTCGCCTAGCACTTCTACAAATCCCCAACTGACGTTGTAGCGGGACTCGCTCTCCACGCCAGACTGTTCGTCTGCGCCGCCGTGCACAATCACGTCTCCGGCGCCCAGTTCGGCCATCAGCGGAGCATGCCCGTACAGCACCTCCATGTAGCCGTTCTTCGCGGGCAACTCGACCGCAACCGCCGCGTGCTCAAAGAGCGTGCGCTCGGGGGTAACCAGCCGGACCCGCAGTTGATTTGTCTCGTCTGCCATAAAATCCTCTCAGTTGTCAGTCGTCAGTTATCAGTTTCCAGTAAAGACCGCTTACCGCCGGGTCCGCATTCACTGACCACTGACAACTGACCACTGTCTTTACACCGACGCCTTCAGCTTCTCGGCTTCTACCAGCACTTCCTCGATGGCGCCCTTCATGTAGAAGGCCTGCTCGGGGACATCGTCGTACTTGCCGGCGATGATCTCCTTGAAGCTGCGCACCGTGTCTGCCACCTTCACATACGCTCCAGGAATGCCGGTAAACGTCTCGGCAACGTGGAACGGCTGCGACAGGAACTTCTGCACCTTGCGGGCGCGGGCCACGGTGAGCTTGTCGTCCTCTGAAAGCTCGTCGATGCCGAGAATGGCGATGATGTCCTGCAGGTCCTTGTAGCGCTGCAGAATACGCTTCACACCCTGGGCCACGTCGTAGTGCTCCTGGCCCACGATGCGCGCCGAGAGAATGCGCGAGGTTGAGGCCAGCGGATCGACGGCCGGGTAGATGCCGAGCTCAGAAAGCGGGCGGCTCAACACGGTGGTCGCGTCCAGGTGGGCAAAAGTAGTGGCCGGAGCCGGATCGGTCAAATCGTCGGCCGGCACGTAAACCGCCTGCACCGAGGTGACTGAACCCTTGCTGGTCGAAGTAATCCTCTCCTGCAGTTCACCCATTTCCGTGGCCAGGTTGGGCTGGTAGCCCACGGCCGAGGGCATGCGGCCCAAGAGCGTCGAAACCTCGGAGCCGGCCTGCGTAAAGCGGAAGATGTTGTCGATGAAGAGAAGCGTGTCCGAGCCTTCCACGTCGCGGAAGTACTCGGCGACGGTCAGCGCGCTCAGGGCCACGCGCAGGCGGGCTCCGGGCGGCTCGGTCATCTGGCCGTACACCAGGGCGCATTTCGAGTTGGCATAGTCGCCCGGCTTGATGACACCGGACTCGGTCATTTCGTTCCAGAGGTCATTGCCCTCGCGGGTGCGCTCGCCCACGCCGGCAAACACCGAGTAGCCGCCGTGGTTCTTGGCCACGTTGTTGATCAATTCCATGATGACAACAGTCTTGCCCACGCCGGCGCCGCCAAACAGGCCGATCTTGCCGCCCTTCAAAAAGGGCTGGATCAGATCGATGACCTTGATGCCGGTCTCGAACATCTCCTCGTGCGTGGACTGCTCGTCGAACAGCGGCGCGGGCCGGTGAATGGGCATGCGCGTCGTCTCGCCGATGGGGCCCAGTTCGTCCACCGGCTCGCCGATGACGTTGATGATGCGGCCCAGCGTCTGCTTGCCCACAGGCATGCTGATGGGGCCGCCGAGATCGATGGCCTTCATGCCGCGGACCATGCCGTCGGTGGCTTCCATGGCCACGGTGCGCACGCGGCCCTCGCCCAGGTGCTGCTGGACTTCGAGGATGACGGAAATGGGCGTGGGCACATTGAAGCCCTCGCTTACGACGCGGAGCGCCTGATAGATGGGCGGCATGGTCGCTTCTTCAAACTGCACGTCCACCGCGGGACCGGAAACCTGAATTACTTTGCCGATGTTCTCTGCCATTGATAAAGCTCCTAGCTTTTAGCTCCCAGCTTCTAGCTTCTTCCTCTCGACCCCAACCTTGTTCTCTTCCCCGAGTGCAATCCGGCACGAAGAGCTGGAGGCTAGAAGCTAGCGGCTAGAAGCTGCCTTTACAGCGCCGCTGCGCCTGAAACGATCTCGATGATCTCCTTGGTAATGGCCGCCTGGCGCACGCGATTCATATGCAGCGTGAGCGCGTCGATCATATCCGAGGCGTTGTTGGTTGCCGAATCCATCGCCGTCATGCGGGCCGCATGTTCCGCGGCAACCGATTCCGTCATGGCGTGGTACAGCACGGAAAAAACGTATTGCGGAATCAGGCCGTTGAACAATTCTTCCGACGGCTGCTCGTAAATGTAGTCCACCTGCGCGGTGCCGAACTTGCGCGCTTCCTCGTCGGCCTCGGTGGTGTCCGCCGGCTCAATCAGGATGCCCGCGCTCAAGGCCGCCTCGGCGGCGCGCTCGCGCTCCGCCTCGGTGGGCTCGGTGGCCCCGGTAATCTGCGGAATGCCTATCTTCATCAGCGGCAGCAGGCGCTCCACAACGAGGCGCTGCTGAATCACCGACTTGAACTCGTTGTACACCACGTACACCGCGTCGATCTCTTCATGCACGTAGCGGGAGATGATGCCCTCGGCAACACTGAAGACGCGGCCTGTTTCCAGCTTCAGCAGCATCCCGGGATGGTTGCCGGCGACTTCAATCCGGGCTTTGCGCTCGCGCACCTGGCGCACATTGCCGTTCTCGTCCTTCTGCTCGGAGTAAACCGCGGAGGGATAATGGCGGCGCATCTGGTCGCGGCCCTTGCGGCCCACCGGCTCGATGTCGATCTCCTTGTCCGGATTGCCCGCGATGAACTGGAATGCGGTCTTGAGGATGTTCGCGTTGAAGGCGCCGGCAAATCCCTTGTCGCCGCTGACGATGAGCAGCAGCACCCGCTTCTCGGGCCGCGTGGCAAACAGAGGATGGCGCAGGTTGCCCGTCTCCTCGTCAAAGATATCGACGCGGCGGATCAGCGATTCCAGCACGCTGGTGATCATCTTGGCGTAGGGCCGGGCCGCCAGAGCCCGCTCCTGCGCGCGGCGCAGCTTGGCCGCCGAGACCATTTTCATGGCCTTGGTGATCTGCCGCGTGTTCTTCACGCTGCGAATGCGCCGCCGTAGATCGAGTACGTTTGCCATAAGTCTTTCCAGTGATCAGTTGTCAGTTGTCAGTTGTCAGTGATCAGTTGTTGGGTCATTCCGTGCAATCGGCTTTACTGACCACTGACAACTGTCCACTGACCACTCGTTCTTCCTACGCCTTTGCCGCGACCTCAAGGCCCGCAACAAAGTTCGCCTTGTACTCCTTCAGAGCCGCGTGAAGGCGGCTGCGCAGGTCATCGTCGAACGCCTTCTTCTTGGTCAGTTCCTCGACCAGCGCCGTCTGCGCGGAGTCGAAGTACTTGTAGAGCCCGTCTTCAAAAGCGCGAATGTCGGTAACCTGCAGATCGTCCAGGTAGCCCTGTGTGCCGGCAAACAGAATCACCGTCTGCTGCTGCCAGGTGAGCGGCTGGAACTGCGGCTGCTTCAAGAGCTCCGTGAGGCGCTGGCCGCGATTCAACTGCTTCTGCGTCAGCGGATCGAGATCGGAGCCGAACTGCGCGAAGGCCGCCAGTTCGCGGTACTGCGCCAGATCGAGCTTGAGCGTGGAACCAACCTGCTTGACGGCTTTAATGGCAGCCGAGAAGCCTACGCGCGAAACCGAAAGGCCCACGTTGACCGCCGGACGAACGCCGGAGTTGAACAGGTCGGTCTCAAGGAAGATCTGTCCGTCGGTGATGGAGATGACGTTGGTCGGAATGTAGGCCGATACGTCGCCTGCCTGGGTCTCGATGACCGGCAGCGCCGTCAGCGAACCGCCGCCCTTCTCCTTGCTCATCTTGGACGAGCGCTCCAGAAGGCGCGAGTGGAGATAGAAGACGTCGCCCGGATAGGCTTCGCGGCCCGGCGGGCGGCGCAGCAAAAGTGAAATTTCGCGGTACGCCATGGCGTGCTTCGACAGATCGTCGTACATGACCAGGGCGTGGCGGCCGGAGTCGCGGAAGTATTCGCCGATGGCCGTGGCCGCATAGGGCGCAATGTAGAGCATGGGGGCCGGCTCCGAGGCCGAGGCGGCCACGATGATGGTGTGCCCCATGGCGCCGGCTTCGGTCAGCGTCTGCACCACCTGGGCAATCGACGAACGCTTCTGGCCGATGGCGCAATAGATGCAGATCAAATTGTTCTTGGCGTTGTTGATGATGGTGTCCAGCAGCACGGCTGTCTTGCCCGTCTGGCGGTCGCCGATGATCAGTTCGCGCTGGCCGCGGCCGATGGGAATCATCGAGTCGATGGCCTTGAGGCCCGTGGCCATGGGCTCGCGCACTCCCTGGCGGTCGATGATGCCGGGCGCCAGGCGCTCAATCGGCAGCGACTCGGTCGAAGCGATGGGGCCCTTGTCGTCGATCGGCTGACCCAGCGCGTTCACCACGCGGCCGATCATGCCCTCGCCCACCGGAACACTGAGAATCGTGCCGGTGCGCTTGACCTCGTTGCCTTCGCTGAGTTCCGTGTAGTCGCCCAGAATGACCGCGCCCACCTGGTCTTCTTCCAGGCTCAGGGCCAGTCCGGCGATGCCGTGCGGAAAGCTGAGCAGCTCACCGGCCATCACCTTGTCCAGCCCGTGCAGGCGGGCAATGCCGTCGCCGAGCGATGTGATGGTCCCGACTTCGTCCACCTGGACCTTGGAGTCGTAGTTCGCGATCTGCTCGCGAAGAAGTTGCGTAATCTCGTCTGCCTTGATCTGAGCCATTTCTGTTCCTTACAGTTGTCAGTTTTCAGTGGTCAGTTCTCAGTTTTCCGCTATGCAAACACGGACCTAAAGAAGAACTGAACACCCATTTCTTCTGCTTGCCGATCTCCGACCGCCAAAAACTGACTGCTAAAATCTGTTCACTCAACACTGATCACTGACAACTGACCACTGCCGGCTCTATCCGGCAATCAATGTTTCCTTCAACCGTTCCAGCCGTCCGCGCACCGAACCGTCATACACCGTGGAGCCGATGCGCACCACCGTGCCGCCCAGAATGGCCGCGTCCTGCTTGAAGCTGGCCTCCACGCGCGCGCCGGCCAGTTTGCCGATCTCGGCCACCAGCGCCTCGCGCTCTTCGGCGCCCAGCACGCGCGCCGTCACAATCTCCGCCTGGCGAATACCCAGCTTCTCCTGCAACAGTCTGGCGTACGCCTGGGCCACCTCGCCCACGGCTGCGATGCGGCCGTTGTCGATCAGCACCGCAAGCAGGTTGCGCAGTTCCTTCTGCAATCCCAGCCGAGCATTCAGCTTGTCAAGAATTTCAACTTTCTGCAGGGCGGGAATGGCCGGATTCACAAAGAACTCGCGTAATTCGGCGCTTCCGTCCCAGGTGGCAAGAAAGTCGTCGAGTTGATGTCCGATGGCGGCCGTATCCAGCTTGGCGGACGTGACCACCTCGAGAAATGCGGTGGCGTAGCGGGCGACGAAGGCGGCCATCTAGTTCTGCCCTCCCCGGGCGGCGCCGTTGCCGGCTACATCGCTGATGAACTCGGCGATCAGGGCCTTGTCGGTCTCCGGCGTGAGCACCAGTTGCTTTGCGGCATGTTCAATCGCCAGATCCGCGGCAAAGTTGCGCAGTCCGCGCCGGGCCTGTGCGGCTGCCGAATCAATCTCCTGCTCGGCTCCGGAAACAATGCGCGCGCTCTCTTCTACGAGCGCGGCCTTAATCCGCACCTCGTCGTTTGCGATCTCTTTTTCCACTTCGGAGCGGAACTTGGCAATTTCGTCGTCGAGGCTGGCGAGTTTGGCCTCCACCGCGCTCAGCCGCGCGCCGGCGTCCTCGGTTTCCTTGCGGGCCGACTCCAGGTTGAAACGCAGCGTCTGCGAGCGCTTGCGGATGACCTTGGGCGCAATCCGCACCAGCGGAATGCCGATGGCCAGCACCAGGATGGCGAAGTTGATGAACACGAAGATCTGCGCCGTGGTCTCCACATCCAGATGCAGAACCCGGCCGATCGTCTGCACCACCGGAGCGTGCAGGTAGACGTTGTCCTGGTCCTTTTCTGACTTGGCAGCCGGAGCCGCTTCGGTACCGGCCGCAGTCGCGGATGGGCTGGCCGCGGCAGGCTGCTCGGCCGCAACGGAGTACGGCATCACCGTCAACCCCAGAGCCATTACCGCTAAAATCGCAAACCAGAAAACCCGGCTGGAACAACGCGTAGGAACGGTCAAATTTCTCAACGGGAACCCCCGGCGGCCGCGGGCAATACCGCGCGAACCACCTGACTGGCCAATTCTCCGGCTGAGGCCTGAATGGACTGCCGCGCGCTTGCGGCCTCGGCCTCCAGTTCCGCCTTGGCCTGGGCCACTTTAAGCCCGGCAACCTTGCGGGCGGCGTCCAGCGCGGCGTCGCGCTCGGCGTTCCACTGCTTCACGCGCTTTTCGCGAGCCATGAAGACCTCGGCGCGCGCCTGGCGCAGCCTGGCGGCATATTCGGCCGTCCTGGCTTCGGCCTGGGCAATGGCCTTGTGTGCATCTTCAATGGCGCCCTCGGTGCGGGCCCGGCGCTGTTTCAGCGTCGCGGACAACGGTCCCTGCACCAGAAACTGGTAAGCCAATACCAGCACGGTGAACAGCAGCGCTGTAGGAATTGCGCCAACCATTAGCGCGCCGACTTGTTGAAATATTTGTTGCATGATTGTGCTGGTTCGCTCAGACAGTCAGATGAGTTTTTGTCAGGTGGAACACCTATTTTTTTAACAGGGGCGGACGCGCAAGTCAACGTGGATGAAGCCGATTGCGCAGGGAGCTGTGACTGCTGTCACGAAATGGGAATTTAGTTCAAAAAAGGACTTGCTTTCGCCGGGAACAAGCCTAAACTAACAATACCACCTAGACCCGGTCCAGGGTCCAGCGGGCAGCCGGTTTCGGGAAGTCCTTCCACTCCCGAAGCCGGTCGCCCGCTTCTTAATTTACAGCCCCCTTTTTATCCTCTGGCGCGTGCAGTCCAACCCTAGTTTTGCGCCTTCGCGATGAACCCCGCCAAGTCGTCCTTCAACTTGTGCAGTGCTTCCACGTTGAGATAGATCATGTGCCCGGAGGGGTAGTACCCAAACTGCACATTGCCGCGCAGGCTGGGGTCCAGGTCCATGTGCGACAGATCGTACTCGGTGGCAAAGAAGGGCGTGGCCAGGTCGAAGTAGCCGTTGGCCGAAAAGACCTTCAGGTGCGGGTTCTTGCGGATGGCGCTGGCCAAGTCGGCGGCCACGTTGGGCTGCGCCTGCTCGCCGCCGCCGGCGCCCATGCCGGGCCCGCCGCTGGTGGGCCGGTGCTTCCAGTCCCATTGGCCGATGCTTTCGGCGCTGGGCTTGTAAGCGTCGGTGGTCTCGTACTTCAGCTCCCGCTGCAGATAGTCGTGCAGGGCGGCGACAAAGGCGCCGGTGACGCCGGTGTCGGAGGCGTCAAAGCTGGGAGACTCGCCGGCGGCGTCCACGTCCACGCCTTCAAAGCGCATGTCGTAGCGGCCCAGGGTCAGGCGGTCCTCGCGCAGCACTTCCTTGCGGAACCGCGTGGGCGAAATGCGCAGGTTGGCTTCCTTCACGTAGTCCACGCTCAGGCCGGTCAGCCGGCTTACTTCCTTGGCCACCGCATCCAGTTGCACGGCGGGCAGGTTATGCCCGGCAAACAGCGCCGCCGCGTACGGTCCCGCGGCAAATACGCGCGCCTCCTGAACCCACGCCGCCACATCGGCCGGCTTGTTGGGAATCTTGTTGTAGTACCAGGCCGCCGCCGCGTAACTGGGCAGGTTGGTGATGTACGGGATGTCGTATCCGCCGACGCGGATGCCGAAGTTCAGAATCGAGGAGATCAGCACCACGCCGTTCAGTTGCACGCCGTCGTTGCCCAGCATGTCAGACAGCGCCGCCGAACGCGTGGTCCCGTAGGACTCGCCGATGAGAAACTTGGGCGAATTCCAGCGCTGGTTCACGGTGATGTAGCGGATGATGAAGCGGTCGAAGGCGCGCAGGTCCTGGTCGACGCCCGTGAAGTCCTTGGCCGTTGCCTTGCCCACGGCGCGCGAGTAGCCGGTCAGAGGCGCGTCGATGAAGACCAGGTCGCTCTTGTCGAGCAGCGAATACTCGTTGGGAACCAGCTTGAAAGGCGGCCCGGCCGTGTGGTTGGGGCTGTCGGTGGTGATGCGCACCGGCGAAAACGAACCCATGTGCAGCCACAGCGAGGCGGAGCCTGGCCCTCCGTTGTAGAGAAAACTCACCGGCCGCGCTGTGGGCTCGGCGCCGTCCAGCGTGTAGGCCACGTAAAAGATGCTGCCGTAGGGCTTGTCCTCTTCGTCGCGGATGATCAGCGTTCCGGCCGTCGCGGTGTACTTGAGCGTCTTGCCACCCAGGTTCAATTCGTGGTGCGTGGCGACAGGCTTTTCCGGCGGAACCGGAGTGGCTTCCTTTTCAGCGTCCTTGTGCGGCTCAGCGCCTGAGGCCGCGGGCGGCTGGGCAGAGCTGCGCGTCTCCTGGGCCGGCGCGGCGGGACTCAGAAACAGGCATGCGAGAACGGCCAGCATGCATAGACCAGTTCGACGAGCGGATTTCATGGGCTACAAGCCTCCAAAATGAATGTTCCGATCATCCTAGCATTGCCTTCGCTGCGAGCGGCCCTTCCCGGCCTGCGGCCAGGGCAATTGCATGAACGGCGCAACCTGGAAATACCGGGAAAACGCGCTGGTTGCAAGTTGCGAAAAAACGACGCATTTTTTGTGCGAACAACGGCCCTTTTGACGTAAAAAGGGAAAAAATCAAGGGTTTTGTGTTACCAGTTGGTTAATAGTACGAAATTGTAAGCCGTTCATTCAATTTAACTTATTGGAAATTACGTAGTGAAAAAGTGGGTAATTATGGCGGGGGGGGGTGGGTGTGGTCCCGGGGTACGGACCGGTCACATCCCTGCAACACACTCCATTGCCTCTCCAGTATGTGGCATCGGAAGGTAATTATATGCAAAATGCAGGGAATAGGGATCAGGGAACAGAAGGGCTCGCGGGAGTGGGTTCGTGGTTTCCCACCCATTTCACGATGAAACTGTGAAATGGATGGGGCACCCTCAGAGTGTAAGCGCCCTTGGGCGGGCCCCCCGCCAGGGTTTGAAATCGTGAAGTGTACCAAAACATGAGCGCTGGGGTTCGTGGTCTCCCAGGTGCCCAAAAGCGAGGCACCTGGGGCACCTGCTTTAGTGGATTAATTCACACCCCGGGACCTAGGCCACCCGCCCTCTCCAGTATGTGGCATCGGAAGGTAATTATCTGCAAAAGGCAGGGAACAGAGAACAGGAAGACTGTGGAGTGGGGTTCGTGGATTCCCAGGTGCCCAAGTGCGAGGCACCTGGGGCACCCAGGGTTCGTTCGGCCGCTGCGCCCCTTCTCCGCCTACGGTCTGGGCGCGGTGACGGACTTGTCCACGGTCAGCAGGCCCTGGGCGCGCAGCCAGTTCTCCAGCAGGTTGGGCCACTGGTCCAGAGCCGCATCGCCGTTGCCCAGGCCGCTGCCATGACCGCCGTTGGCAAAGATATGCATCTCCGACTGAACTCCGGCCTTGACCAGCGCCTCGTAGAAGCGCAGGCTCTGCTCCACGGGAACCGTCTGGTCGGCAAACGTGTGGTACACAAACGTGGGCGGCGTGTCTTTGGTCACGAATAAATCGGGAGAGTAGGCCGCGCGCAGCGCCTCGCACTGATCCATCAGGTTGAACTGCTTGCAGTAGGTCAGGTGCGAAGTGTCAGAGGAGATGGCGCCGACCCACGGGTAGCCCAGCACCAGGTAGTCGGGACGGCTGGAGACGCGGTCGATGGGGTCGTCCGCGTTCGGGTTGCCGGCGACAAACTGCGTGCCTGAGAGCGCCGCCAGGTGGCCGCCCGCCGAGAAGCCGATGACCACGATACGGTTGGGGTCAATGAAGTAATCCCGCGCCCGCGCCCGCACCAGTTCGACGGCGCGCCGGGCGTCCAGCAGCGGCACCGGCAGCAGGTAACCGTGCGAGGAGAGCCGGTAGCTAAGAATGAAGGCGCGAAAGCCGCGCGCCGCGAACCAGTCAGCGAATTGGCGTCCCTCCAGGTTGCCCGCCAGACCGCTGTAACCGCCGCCCGGAAAGATCACCACGGCGGAGCCGTTGGCGGTGCCCCGGTGCGGCTCAAAGATGGTCAGCGTGGGAATGTCCTCGCAGGCCGTGCCTTTGGCCTGCGGTGCATCGCCTGGCCACAGGCGAATGGTCTGTATGCCCAGAAACTCATTGTTGTTGCCGGCCGTCGCGCAGGGCGCCGCCGGCTTCGGTGCATTTTGCGCTTGCGCCGCCGCACAAGCCAGGAGCCCAGCAGCCAGGATCGCAATTAGATGTTTCATGGGAGACCTCGTGGCCTTTCGCGAGGATTATACGAGGAGTCCGATAGTATTTGCCGGGAACCAGGCGACGGTGTACTCCAGGATGCGACCCCAGATGCCGCCAAAGCGAGTCTGGAGCCGCAAGAAGATCCGCGGAATGGCTATGCAGTAAATCCTGGCCATGGCCCCCGGTAAATGCGCGGTGGCCCCATCAGTGCGTGGCGAAACCGTTCAGCTCTTTGGGCAGGCTATGCCTTTGATTGTTTCCCTGGTGGTACCCATTTCCGATTGCGGGATATCGACAGACCCTGGCAGAGCTTCCATAAAACCATCCGGATCGGACTCCAAATATTGATATGGGCGTGGCCGGTAGATGGTATTGCCGTAGCCCGATACCGGGATGCCGTAACCCGCCCACTCGCTGCGGTAACAGTGCGATCCAGCGACGTCAATCAGCAGCGTCCGGCGGCCGAAGGTTGGCGCCTTTCCTCGCGGCGTGTTGGCTGGCGCTACAACCTCTCCATTCAGGCGAACATCCTTCGCCGCTTCACAACTGCCCGAGTATGGCAATTCCACGCTCTTTGCCACTCCCGCTGGTACCTCTACCTTCAATTCACCAATCGAAACCGTCTGCGCCGGTCCGCCGCGGTTATCCAAAAAGATCGTGACCATATCGAAAGGCGGCGGCCTGAAGTTCAGACCGATGATCGCCGGGACGGCGCGGTGCTCAGCCCGGGCTCGATTCATCTCGTCGTCGGTGTGCTCCGCCAAGTCGAAGGATGTCTTCACCCACCCGCAATCCCAGGGTATTTTGACCTCGATGTCCCGTCCCTGTATCTCCTTGGAAGTGCCGCCCCCGCGGCCCTCGGCATCGAATTCGAGCTTGCCGCCGCCGGTGACCGTTCCCATTTCCCTACCTTTGAGAAATATCTTGTATTGTTGGGTTTCAATCGGCAGGCTATCGTAGGCCACGAAATGAAACATGGGCGGCCTGCGGCAACCTGTACAGTCCAGGATCGCGATGAAAATGAAGGTGAAAATGCAGAGCCATTTGATAGACGATGTCGAGCAACGTTTATCCATGCCAGTTTTATCCTCACGCATGCGCGCCCAGGTTGTATCCGGGAAGGCGACACAAGCGTATCAGAAATGTGCCCAGGCGGCATCGGCCGGTAGCGCGCTTATTGGCATGGCTCCATGAATGGAGTTCTTAAGCCGTCTTTGCGGAGTTGGTTGTTGCATCGGTTGGGAATTGAAGGCGGGAAGTTGGACCTTGCCTTTACAGCCAGATCGCCGTGTGTCCCGGACAGGAATTCTCGGCCTGAAGGGATATCTCTTCGGCCAGCTCAAAGCCGTAGCGGGCAAGGTAATACGCCGCGCCGTGCAGACGCTCCTGCAAAACCCCGCCGGGATAGAGAGCCTGGCAGATGGCCTCGGCATGCCGTCCCAGCGAGGCCTCGCGCTGCAACTGAAAATTAGCCGCCAGCCTGCGCAGGCGATTCATCTGGTAGCGCATCTTGCTGGCCGCGGTCTCTGCCGACCGGCCCAGCCCCGCGTCCAGAGAACCCATCCACTCCAGCAGCGGGGCAAGTTCGGCGTCCAGCGCCGTCCCCGCGGCAGAAAGTTTCTGCTTCCCTTCGATCGGCATGGCGCGCGCGGCCAGCAACTGCGCCAGCGAGTCTGGTGTCTCCTGAAACACACGCTCCAGCGTGAGCTCGTGCTTGCGCAGCAGTTCCCCGATGGCCGGCTCGATCAGAGTGGCGGAAAAACGCGGCTCGGCCGGCGTCTTGCGGCCCAGAATCTTCTCAGACAGCACGGCGGTTTGGGCAAAATAAGCGATCTCCGCCGGTCCGCCGATGGTGAGCGACGTGGACAGCAGAAAATCCTGAAAGACCGGCCTGAGCAGCGCCGAGGGCGAGATACGTTCCGGCTCGGCGTCCAGAATGGCAACCAGATCTGCAGTGGAATAGCTCTTCCGCCCCGCCGTCCAAAGCCCCTCCGGCTCGGCTGCGCTGGGCGCGGTCCGCTTGAGCGCCAGCCGCGCGCCGCTTTCTGCGTCGACGAGAAACAGCAGGCTCGATTGCGCGGTGACGGCCACCTGCGCGTGATAGCCCGCGGCTTGCAGAGCGGCGTTCCGCTGGAGGAGCGCGGCGTGCAGCTCATCGGCGCGTTCGAGGCCCGCCTGCAGCACCGGCGCGCCCATGCGGTGCAGTTCCCTGCCGCTCGCATCCAGCACCAGCAGCCCCTGCGCGGCAAATGCCTTCCTGTAGAAGTCGGCAAACGCCTGGCCGAAGGTGCGGCCCGGCTTGTAGGCCTGGGCCAGCGCGTCCATGGCGTCGGAGGAGCCGAGCAACTCCCACGCCTGAGCGACCAGCGGGGTGATGGACTCGTCCAGCACCAAACCGCCCACCGGCCGCGCGGCCTCTGCGGCCTCTCGCGCGCGACCCGGCGCATACACCAGCTTGCGCAGTTCGCGCCCGGCCGGAAAGACGACGTGGTTGATTTCGGCAAAGTCGTGGTCTTCAGTAGCCAGCCAGAAAACGGCCGCGTGGGGACGGCCTGCGGCTGTGGCCTGGCGTGCGCGCGCCACGGCGGTTGCCGCCTTGAAGGGCGTAAACAGCGGCCCGCCGAACAGGCCCACCTGCTGCCCGGTGACTACCACGCCCGCGCCCTGACGCAAGGCTTCGAGAGCCTGTTGAGCGGCACTGTCAGTGGCCGCCGGATTTTGCGCAGCCAGCAGCCGCACCATCTCCGGCCAGTGCGCGGGGACCGCCGGCCGAGTCTGCCAGCCAGTTTCCGGCGGCAGCGAGGCGTACCAGGCGCGCACCGCCGCATTGCCGGCGCAGTAGTCCAGAAACAGCCGGCTCTGGCCCGGCGCCACGGTAATGGGATAGCAGTCTGCGCTCGGCAACTTATTCACTTCTTGACCCGTACTTCCGGCTCGATTTGCTCAGGGGGAACTCCATGCACTGGGGCGAAAGTAACAATCGGCTCTGTTAAGGATGCCACGCCGGGCGGAATCGATGCACTTCTGCCGCTTTTGAATCAGACTCTTCGGCATCCTGTGCGTATACTTTTCCTGTCTGAAGATTGAGGAGAATAGTCCAAATGCCCAAAATAGTGAAGACAGTGAAGGCCACCGCGCCCAAGAAAACCATAGCCGCCAAGCCCCAGGCGGCAAAAAAACCCAAGACAAAGAAAGGCGTCAAGGAGAAGAAGTCTGAGGCTAACGCTAACGAGGTGCGCGTGCTCAGCTCCAAGATCGTGTTTGAAGGACCGGTGTTTCGCGTCCTGCGCGACCATCTGATCGAGCCGGGCGGCAAGGAAGGCATCCGCGACATTATCCGCCACAACGGCAGCGCGGTCATTCTGGCCGTGGACAAATCCAAAAGCAAGAAAGATCCCTGGATCGTGGTCGAGCGCCAGTACCGCCATGCCGCCAATCAATTTCTCTGGGAGCTGCCGGCGGGCAAGCTCGAAGCGGGAGAAGACGCACTGGAGGGCGCCAAGCGCGAACTGGAAGAGGAGACCGGCTACCAGGCAAAGAAATGGAAGCCGCTGGTGAGGTACTACGCCAGCCCCGGCTTTCTGGGTGAAGCCATGCTGGTTTTTCTGGCCGAAGGCCTGATTGCCGGCCGCGCCCATCCCGAGGAAGACGAAAATATCGAAATCCGCCTGGTCAAGCTATCAGAAGTACTCAAGATGATCGACAAGGGCGCGATTCTGGACGGCAAGACGCTGACCAGCGTGTTGTTGTATGCGCGGCAGATGGCCGGCAAGCACAAGAAATAGCGGCGTTTCCCCCTCGCCACGCGGTGATTTATTGCGCGGGCCAGCCTGTTGCGGCTGGCCCGTCTCACTTTATGAAGCCTTCCGCTGCAATTTCAATCAACCTTTCTGCTCGATAGCGCGTCTTAGAGTTTATCGGCGTACGATGCCCTCGCTCGCCGTATCCCCGCACGACCCAAGGAAGGCAGGAGCCAGTGGCTCAGTACAAAGGGAAGGTCAAGTGGTTCAACAACGCCAAGGGCTACGGATTCATCGGACGTGAAGACGGGCCGGATGTATTTGTCCACTACTCGGCAATTCAGTTGGATGGATACAAAACGCTCAAAGAAGGCGATGACGTTGAATTCGACATCATCGAGGGCCAGAAGGGTCCCCAGGCGGATGCAGTGATCCGCTTCAAGGACGCCGCGGCCCACAGCGCCGCCTAGGAACGCGTACGACCGGGCCTTGACGCAACACCGCCGTCAGGCGGTGCACGTGTAGTGCGCCCTGAATGCTCCCCTCTGTCACACCTGTTCCTGATTCCTGATACTGTTGGCGGGAGACTCTTGCAATGGACAACCCGACCATGGCTCGCCTGCTGGCCGAGACCGCCGACCTGCTGGAGATCGACGGCGGCGACGGCTTTCGCATCCGCAGCTATCGGCGCGCCGCCGAGGCGGTTGAGCAAACCTCAGTGGACCTGGTGGCCGCAGCGGCCGATACCGCCCGCCTGCTGGAGATTCCCGGCATCGGCAAAGGCATGGCCGCCAACCTGCAAGCCCTTGCCGCTACCGGGACGCTGCCCCTGCGCGAGGAACTGGTGGCCAAATACGGCGAGGGCCTGCTGGAACTGCTCAAGCTGCCCGGCATGGGTCCCAAGACCGTCGCCCTCCTGTGGGCTGCGGCAAAGATCGCCAGCATCGACCAGCTCGCCGAGGCCATTGCCGCAGGCCGCCTGGCCGGGTTGCCGCGCATGGGTGAAAAGCAGGTTGAAAAGCTGCGCAAGGGCATAGACGACTATCGCCGCAGCGCCGGGCGTACCCGCATCGACGTGGCCGAGGAAGCAGCCCAGCGCCTGGCCGCTTATCTGCTCGCCTTCGAGGGGATTGAGAAGGTGACTCCGGCGGGCTCCCTGCGACGTGGCCGCGAAACCGTGGGCGACCTGGACCTGCTGGTCACCGGGCCGGCCTGTGCGCCGGAGCATACCGCCGCCGCTGTGGAATACGTGGCCGCATACCCGGGCATGCACAGCATCATCGCCAAGGGAGAAAACAAGGTTAGCTTCTACCTGGCCAGCGGCCTGCAGGTGGACGTGCGCCTGCTGCCCACGGCCAGCTATGGCGCCGCCCTGCAATACTTTACCGGCTCCAAGGCGCATAACGTGGCGCTGCGCCAGCGGGCCCTGAAAATGGGCTACACGCTGAGCGAGTGGGCGCTGGCCCGCCTGGACGACGACTCGGTCGTGGCCGCCGCCACCGAGGAGGAGATCTACGCCGCCCTCGGCCTCGACTGGATTGCACCTGAAATGCGCGAGAGTCTGGGAGAAATCGAGGCCGCGGGCCGCCACGCCCTGCCCCGCCTCATTGAGAAATCGGACGTGCTGGGCGATCTGCACATGCACACCACCGCCAGCGATGGCCGCAACACCACTACAGAAATGGCCGAAGCCGCGCTGGCCTGCGGTTACAAGTACATCGCCATCACCGACCACTCAAAAAACCTGGCCATGACCAACGGCCTGGACGATAAGCGCGCCCTCGAACACGCCGCGCAGGTCCGCGCAGTGGACCGCCGCATGGAGGGACGCATCCGCGTCTTCACCGGCATTGAAGTGGACATCCTGGCCGACGGCTCCCTGGACCTGGACGACGAAGTGCTGGCGCAGCTGGACATCGTTATCGCCAGCGTCCATAGCCGTTTTGAGCAGAGCCGCGAAGAGATGACGGCGCGCGTGCTCAGGGCCCTTGAAAACCCCTATGTCCGGATTCTGGGCCATCCCACCGGCCGCCTGCTGCTGCGCCGCGAACCCTTTGCCATGGACATGGGCGCGGTTCTCGCCCGCGCCGCCGAACTGGGCGTGGCCACCGAACACAACGCCGCGCCCGAGCGGCTGGACCTGTGCGACCGCGACCTGCGCCTGGCAAAGGAACTGGGCTGCCGCATCGTTGTCAACTCCGACTCCCACGACAGCCGCAACCTGGGAAAGATGGACTACGGCATTAGCCAACTGCGCCGCGCCTGGCTGGAGCCTGGAGACGTGTTGAACACCCTGGAACCGGCTGAGTTCCTGGCAGCGCTGAGGCCGCGTCCGTAAGAAAAACCCCAAAAGTCACCACAGTCCGCGCCGTGATTTCAGAATTCCGCGTCGTTCTGCACGAATTCATAGCCTGCAATGCTCCGGCAGAGATAAGATAGGGGCGCCATGAGTCTACTTCATCAGGATTCTCCGGAAGAAATCGACGACGCCGCCCTCGGCGAGGAATTTACCAAGGGTTCCAGTCACTTGATCTGGACCGGCGTCATCGCGGCTGTCGTGGTCACCATCGTCATCGCCCTCTATGTCTTTGTCGGGCAAAAACCGCCCGCGATCACTGGAGAGATCGAGCAGGTGTGGGCTCACCCCATGCACACGGAAACCTCGGGATTTGACGCCAGCGGCGCCACCATGCCCAAGGAGAGCTTTGACCAGGTGATGGTCTTTGCCCGCGTGAAACTGCATAACCAGGGCAAAATTCCGCTGTTCGTGCTCCACGTGCTCACCAATGCCGCGCTGACCGACGGCATCCACTCCAGCTATGCCGCCTCAGCAACGCAATACGACGAGCTTTTTATGGTCCATCCCGAGCTGGCCTGGCTGCACGGGGCAGCGCTTTCGCCGCAAACCACCATCGACGCGGGGCAAACCGTGGAGGGAACCATCGTGTCGTCATTCCACCTGACCAAACAGCAGTGGGACGCGCGCAAGGATCTGAACTTTACCTTCAGCATTCGCTACCAGCCGCTGCTGGTCATCGCGCCCAAGACCGCGGTGACAGATATTCCCTGATCTACAGGCCCAAACGCAGAAGGTGGCTTTCCCTGCCGGGAAAGCCACCTTCTGCTGTGTTTCGTCCACTCGAATAGTGTTCTTATCGAGCGGGAACCGGGGCGTTCTTGGGCGTCGCCAGGTAGCCGCTGATCTGGTTCTTTGAGTTCACCGTGTTGACCACGATCTCGTAGAGCATCGGGTCCTTGCCGCTATAGAACTGGAGCGGCTCGTTCAGGTTCTTGTCCTTCTTCTCGTACTGCTTGTCGTCGGAAAACACCTCAAGCGTAAAGCGGCTCTTTTTCACGTCGGCCTTTTTCAATTCCAGGCTGACCGTGCCCACGGCCTTCTTCTGGCCCTTGTAAATGCTGAACTCGTAGTAGTTGCGATCGCCTCTGTGCTTCAGCAGCTCCAACTCGTCGTGGGTGCGGGCAATCAGGCCGCTCTGCTGGCCCATATCCCCCTTCATGGACTGCAACTGGCTGATGGTTGTGGCCAGGTCGCTCTGCGTCTTGGCCACGTCGGTCTTCACGCCGCCCACATCGGTCTTGACGTTCGACACCTCGCTGGAGACGGCACTCACCTGCTGCGCTGTTTGTTGCTGCGCAGTCGCCAACTGCTTGGCGCCGGCCTCATTGGCCTCCTCGCGGCGAATGATCTCCTGGGCCTTGGCGTCCATCTGTTTCTGGGTCAGGCCCAAAGATGTGCCCAGTTCCTCGGTGGCCACCTTCAAGCGGGCATCGGTCTCGCGCAACTGCGCTTCCAGCTTGACGTTCTGCTGCTTGGCATCGGCCAGGTCGGCTTGCTGGGTAGTGAGCCGGCCGCTGAGCGTGTAGCTCCAGATCAGCCCGGCCAACGCGGCGACCAAGGCCACCGCAATGGCCGCCAAAAGCGCGCCGGAATAGGTTCTGGGGGTATCGTCAATTTCACTCATTGTTTTGCCTTTCGTCTCTCTCGCGGTTCGTCTGACAAGCCGCAGTTCTTTGGATGCGCCTTTCTGTTCGTTAGACGCCTCACAGGAGAATTCATCTGCATTTTCCCGCCATTTTGCGGAATGGCACCCACAAAAATCGAAAGCCGGAAACGCAGCACCGCGCTTCCCGGCAGGATCCACACGATTCATTGTAAAGAAATCAGGCGGTGCTGAATATGCCGGTCATTCGCAGCGGCGCAGATCGGACCCTGACCGGCGCGGTTCCACTCCGCTGCTTTCAGGCCTCCGGGATGCCGCCTGCGCACCCCTGGGTGACGGAGATGCCCAGCGGGCGCCCGGTTCGCCAAGGCTTGAAAGGCTCGATTTTGCTCCCTCGCGTCCCACCCTTCGTGACAAGCATGGAATCACTACGTTATAAACATCTTTACTGCACATTCAGGCGCCGGGCTCGCGTGCAAGGTCCGGAACTACGCCACCACTGCAAAATTACAACGTAAGGGGAGCTCCGAAAGTTATGGCGACTGCTGTTGCAGGAAAGGGTCTGGAAGGAATTGTTGCGGCGAACTCCGGGATCTGTTGGATCGACGGAGACGCAGGAGTGCTGTCCTACCGTGGCATCGACATCCACGAGCTGGCGGTGCACTCGACCTTCGAGGAGACCACCTACCTGCTCTGGAACGGCATCCTGCCCAACCATCTGCAACTGCGCGAGTTCCAGTCGCAACTCTCGCTTGCCCGCTCGCTGGACCAGCGCATCATCGACATGCTGCGCACCGTACCCTCTACGGCCACTCCCATGGAAGTGCTGCGCACCGCGGTCTCCATGCTGAGCTTCTACGATGCCGACGAAAAGGACAACTCCCACGACGCCAACGTGCGCAAGGCCTACAATCTGACCGCGCAGTTCGCCATGATCGTGGCCATCTACGACCGCCTGCGCAAGGGGCTTGAAATTGTGCCGCCTGACCGCTCACTGAACCACGCAGCCAACTTTCTGTGGATGCTGAACGGCGTCAAGCCCTCTGAAACCGCGGTCAAAACGCTGGACATGGCCCTGGTGCTGCACGCCGAACACGAGTTGAACGCCTCCACCTTTGCCGCCCGCGTCATTGCCGCCACCCTTGCCGACATTCACTCGGCCATGACCGGCGCTATTGGCGCGCTCAAGGGCCCGCTGCACGGCGGCGCCAATGAAGGCGTCATGCGTCTGCTGCACACCATCGACAAAGCCGGCGCCGATCCGGTCGAGTACGTGAAAAACATGCTCGCCGCCAAGCAGAAGATCTCCGGCTTCGGCCATCGCGTGTACAAAACCGAAGACCCCCGCGCCACCCACCTGCGCAAGATGAGCGAGCAGTTGGGCAAGGACGCCGGCGTGCCCAAATGGTTTGATATGTCCCGCGCCATCGAGCTCTACATCAACGCCGACAAGAAACTGAACGCCAACGTCGATTTCTACTCGGCCTCCACCTACGCCACACTGGGCATCGACATCGATCTCTACACGCCCATCTTCGCCATCAGCCGCATCGCCGGATGGGCCGCCCACGTCATCGAGCAGTTGGATGACAACCGCCTCATCCGTCCTCGCGCCGAGTACATCGGCCCCGTCTACCCTGCGCCTTACATCCCGATGGACGAGCGCCCGTAGAACTCGACCTGGAAAATGAATCGCCCGGCGCCTCTCACCGTGTTCTATGTGCCAGCATTTGTTTAAGATATGGTGTAGTGTCGTTTCATCCCGGATGTCTCCTGTCCAGGATGGGAAAGGACCCTGGCCATGATTCTCGGTCTAAGCACGGCGGCGTTTACCGCCGTTCATGTCGTCCTGAGCCTGCTGGCTGTCGCCTCGGGATTTGTTGTAGTCTTCGGGCTGCTCACCGCCAGGCGCCTGCCCTTCTTCACCGCGCTCTTCCTCGCCACTGCCACGCTCAGTTGCCTCACCGGCTTCCTGTTTCCGTTCCACGGTATGACGCTGAGCATCGAGATGGGTGTTCCGGCAATCACCGTCCTGTTGCTGGCGGCGATTGACCGTTATACCGGCATCTTCTCCGGGGTCTGGCGCCACACCTACGTGGTCTGCGTCATGGTTACCCTCTACTGCATTGTCGTTGTCCTGATTGCGCAGCTCTTTGAACAATTTCTTCCGCCAACGGCGCGCGAGCCATGGCACCCCGGGTGGCTGCTCACCCTGGCCCAGTTGGCTGTATTTGTGGCTTTCGCCGTGGTCACGCGTATTGCCCTGAAAAGGTTCCACGCCGCGCCCGCCCGCTTGAATTGAGCCCGCCGGGACAGCCTGCAAACAACTGCCTTATTGCCGCGCTTTCCATAAGAGGTAAATCGCCCACGCCGAGAGCGTGCAGTTGTCGCGGATGTCGCCGCAAAGCATCATCTGCTCGAACTCCTCCACCGTCACGGAGCGGACCACAAGGTCGTGCTCCTCGGGATCGGGATCTTTCCGGGTAGCCGTCAGCCCCGTAGCCAGAAACACATGCTGCTTTTGCCGGGTAAAGCCATAGGAAATCCACACGGTTCCCAGGCGGGTCATCTGGGCTGCGTCCAGGCCAAGCTCCTCTTTCAGTTCGCCGCGCGCCAGCTCCTCGGGATTGTCGATCTCCGTCTCCCACCCGCCCTGGGGCAGTTCCAGCGCCCGTTCCTGGATGGTGTACCGGAACTGCTCCACCAGCCACACGCGGCCCTGGTCCAGCGGCAGAATAATGGCCGAATCGTCCTTCTCCACTACGCCATAAATGCCCCGCTTGCCGTTGGAGCGCAGAATCTCGTCCTCGCGCACCCGCATCCAGTGGTTGCGATACACCTCGCGGCTGGAAAGCGTGGTAATGCTGCGGGTTTCGGCGGGATTCATGGAGTCTCCTTGTTGATCAATGCGCATGTCGCGCGCTCGTCGTGGCTTTGAAAGGGCGCTTACTCGTCCCGCAGCCGGTACTTGCGCAGCCTGCCCAGCAGCGAGGCCGGACCGCTCACCGTCATCCGCACCAGGTTGCCTTCATACTCTCGTGCATGCACCACCATCCCCGCCTCAATCGCCGCGAGCACGCCGCCTTCCTGCTGCGGAACCCATAACTCCGCGGTCAGCAGAGGGTCAGTGTGCAGCGCGCGGTCAATGGCGGCCAGCAGCGTCTCCATTCCCTCCCCGGTGCGCGCGGAAACTGCCACTTCGCCGCTGGCTTCGGTGCGCGCAAGCAGCCCCTCCCGCTCATGGGCGTCCAGCAGGTCAATCTTGTTCAGTACCTCGATGCGCGGCTTGTCCAGAACCTCCAGCTCGCCAAGAACCTTCTCCACTTGAGCTTTCTGTTCCTCGCCATACGTGGAGGAAGCGTCGCGGATGTGCAACAGCACCTCGGCCTGCGCCACCTCTTCCAGCGTCGCCCTGAAGCTGGTCACCAGCGTGTGCGGCAGGTTGCGGATAAAGCCCACCGTGTCTGACAGCAGCACCTTGCGGCGGCTGGGCAGCTCGATAGCCCGCAGCTTGGGGTCCAGCGTGGCGAACATGCGCGCGGATTGCAGCACCTGCGCGCCGGTCAGGCAGTTGAACAGAGTGCTCTTGCCGGCGTTGGTGTACCCCACCAGGGCCACCGTCGGCACCGGGACCGCCTCGCGCCGCTACCGCTGCTGCTTGCGCACGCTGCGCACCGACTCCAGTTCGCCTTTCAAGTGGTCGATGCGGCGTTGAATCTGTCGCCGGTCGGTCTCCAGCTTGGTTTCGCCGGGACCGCGCGTGCCAATGCCGCCGCCCAGCTGCGACATCGATTTTCCCTGGCCGGCCAGCCGCGGCAGCATGTACTGAAGCTGCGCCAGCTCCACCTGCAACTGCCCCTCGCGGGTACGCGCGTGGCGGGCAAATATGTCCAGGATCAACTGCGTCCGGTCCAGCACCCGGCAGGGCAAAGCGGCCGCCAGATTGCGCAGTTGGGTAGGCGTCAGGTCGTGGTCGAACAGCACCAGGCTGGCCTCGGTGGAAGCCGCAACCCCGGCAATCTCCTCCACCTTGCCGGAGCCGATCAGCGTAGCCGGATCGGGCCGCGCGCGATTCTGGCTGATCTCGGCCACAACCACGCCGCCCGCGCTCGCCACCAGTTCGCGAAACTCGGCCAGAGATTCCTCGGAGTTCAGGCCCGGCAGCGCCTGCGCCCGTGCTGTAGATGCTTCGTTGGAAAGTGGAGGCGCGCCCGGCTCGGCCAGTTCCTGCTCATCCTCGTCTGAACCCGTGGCGTCAGGCTGTGCCTCGTACTCCACGGCAGGCTCAGGACTAGCCGCCGAAAGCCGCGCGCCTGCCGCGCCTGCGCGGTTGCCGCGCGAGCGTTGCCCAAGATCCACCGCTACAAGAACAGCGCGCTCCGGGCTTTCCCCCTCGCGGCCTGGCCCGGTCGCTGCTTCCACGGGCGCTTGAGACACCGGCTTCCGGCCGGCGCTGCCTGTCCTGCGCTTCTCAACTGACAATCGAGACCGATCCCGGCGTGTTATCGCTGCTCCGCGGTCGCCGGTGGCGCCGCCGGTACGGCTACTGGAGCGGGGCCAATTCCCGCAGTCACCGCAGCCGGGCGAAACTCCGTATGCATCACACCACGGTTGCTCACCACGGTTGAAATGGCGTGTTTGAAGATCAACTGCTCCTGGCTATTGTTTTCCAGAAGAACGGAATACTTGTCGAAGGAACGGATCTTACCGGTGAGCTTGACGCCGCTGACCAGATAAATCGTAATGGGGGTCTTGTCCTTGCGAACCGTATTCAGAAAAGTGTCCTGAATATTTTGTGCCGGCTTGTTCTCCATATGCCGATCTCCTACTTTCTTCTTTTAGGTTTGACTACCTCTCCACATCAGTGAAGACAAATCGGCGGGCACGGATCGGGAAACCCCGGAGCCGCCAAATCCCGCAATGTGACAACAATATAGCGGATTGCTGTGCATTTCAACCTTGATCTACTGCAACCCCTTCTCTTTGGTCACCTTGCGCCGTGCTGCCATGAAAGTATGATGCGCAATGCAACTCACAAAGTAGCCTTGAGCGGCTGATAAAATAATCACGTGCAAATCCCACCAGTCCCGTCCGGCACGCCTGCCCAAAGTTCAGCCGCAACTGCACAGCCCGTGCCCATGCTGGACCTCAAGCGCCAGTACCGTCCGCTCCACCAGGAACTGCTGCAGGCGCTCGGCCATGTGCTTGAGACGCAACAGTTCATCCTTGGCGAGCATGTTGCCGCCTTTGAACGCTCCGCCGCCGAACAGTTGGGCGTGGCCCATGCGATGGGCTGCTCCTCCGGCACCGATGCCCTCTGGCTGGCGCTGGCCGCCGCCGGCGTCGGTCCCGGCGCCGCTGTCGTCACCACCCCCTTCAGCTTCTTCGCCTCGGTCAGCGCCATCCTCCGCGCCGGCGCCACTGCCCTGCTGGCAGATATTGACCCCGCCACCTTCAATCTCTCGCCCAGCGCGGTCGAAGCAGTTCTCACCGGCCCGAAAGCCAAGTCCATTCGCGCCGTTCTCCCCGTGCACCTCTACGGCCAGCCAGCCGATTGGACCGCCTTTGCCCGGCTTGGAGAACAGTACGGGCTGACGCTTATTGAAGACGCCGCCCAGGCCTGGGGCGCAGAATGGCAGGGAGTCAAAACCGGTGCATTGGGCAACATCGCCGCTTTCAGCTTTTATCCCACTAAAAACCTCAGCGCCGCCGGCGACGCCGGTATGGTCACCACCAATTCCAGCGAGTTGGCCGAGCGGGTAAAAATGCTGCGCCAGCACGGCATGCGCCGCCGCTATTACCACGACGAACTCGGCTGGAACACGCGCATGGACGGTTTCCAGGGCGCCATCCTTCAGGTCAAGCTCAACTACATTGCCGGATGGACCCAGGCCCGGCGCACCGTGGCCCGGCGCTACCACGCGCTCTTTGCCGCGGCCGGCCTGGTCGAGGCCGGACCCTATCCCGCCCACGGTATCGTGCTGCCGCACGAGGTTCCGGGCAGCAAGCATGTCTGGCACCAGTACGTCATCCGCACCAGCCGCCGCGACCAACTGCGCGAGTTCCTCGCCGCCCGCAAAATCGGCTCGGAGATCTACTACCCCGTCCCGCTCCACCTGCAGGAACCCCTGAAAAATCTTGGCTACGCCGAGGGCAGCTTCCCTGAGGCCGAGCGCGCCGCCCGCGAAGTCCTGGCACTGCCGATCTTCCCCGAACTCCGCGAAGACGAGCAACAAACCGTAGTCTCCGCAATCGCCGAATTTCTCAGCTAGTGTCTGGCCTGTCGCGCATCGCAGAGGTCAGACCACAACGGTACAATTGACGAAAGAACGATCTTCGCAGCCATAATAACAAGGGAAATCCGGAGAGCTTATGCCTGACGCATCGTGTGATATCGGCCTCATCGGCCTGGCAGTGATGGGACAAAATCTCGTCCTCAACATGAACGACCACGGCTTCAAAGTCGCCGTCTTCAACCGCACCGTCTCCAAGGTGGACGACTTCCTGGCCAACGAAGCCAAGGGCACGCAGGTTGTCGGCGCACACTCCATCGCGGAACTGACCAGCCTGCTCAAGCGGCCACGCCGCGTCATGCTGATGGTCAAGGCCGGCGACACCGTGGACAAGATGATCGACCAGATTCTGCCGCATCTCGAAGCCGGCGACATCATCATCGACGGCGGCAACTCGTTGTTTACCGATTCCAACCGCCGCACCAAGGCTCTGGCCGCCAAAGGCATCCTGTTCGTCGGCACCGGCGTCTCCGGCGGCGAAGAGGGCGCGCGCAACGGCCCCTCCATCATGCCCGGCGGCAACCCCGCTGCCTGGCCCTTTGTGAAGCCCATCTTCCAGGCCATCTCCGCCAAGGTTGAGGACGGAACCCCCTGCTGCGACTGGGTGGGCGAAGACGGAGCGGGCCACTTCGTCAAGATGGTCCACAACGGCATCGAGTACGGCGACATGCAGCTGATCTGCGAGGCCTACGACCTGTTGCAGCACGGCCTGGGCCTCACCGCCGACGAGTTGGCCGGGGTCTTTACCGAGTGGAACAAGGGCGAGTTGGACAGCTACCTGATCGAAATCTCCAGCCAGATCTTCGCCAAGAAGGATGACGATGGCCAGCCGCTGGTTGACAAGATTCTGGACACCGCCGGACAGAAGGGCACCGGCAAGTGGACCGTCATCAGCGCTCTCGACACCGGCCAGCCCGTCACCCTCATCGGCGAGTCGGTCTTTGCCCGCTGCCTCTCGGCGCTCAAAGAGGAACGCGTTGCCGCGTCCGGCGTCCTCAAGGGGCCCAAAGCGAAGGTAAACGTCGGCGACCGCGTAAAGTTCATTGAGGATGTGCGCCGCGCTCTCTACTGCTCCAAGATCATCTCCTACGCGCAGGGCTATATGCTGCTCAAGGCCGCGGCAAAAGAGAACGGCTGGAACCTCAACATGGGCGGCATCGCCCTCATGTGGCGCGGCGGATGCATCATCCGCAGCCAGTTCCTGGGCAATATCAAGGCTGCCTTCACCAAGAACAAGAAGCTCAAAAACCTGCTGCTCGACAAGTTCTTCTCGCGCGCCGTGAACAAGTATCAGGCTTCGTGGCGCAAGGCTCAGGTCCACGCCATCAAGCTCGGCGTGCCCACTCCGGCCTTCTCCACCGCGCTGGCGTTTTTCGACGGCTACCGCGCCGCCCGCCTGCCCGCCAACCTGCTCCAGGCCCAGCGCGACTACTTCGGCGCGCACACATACGAACGAGTAGACAAGCCGCGCGGCGAGTTCTCCCACACCAACTGGACCGGCCACGGAGGCCGCGTCTCCTCGTCCACTTACACCGTCTAGAATGCAGCTTTCAGCTAAGATTGATCCGGCCTGAAAGGAATGCGACTAAGCGGCATATCTCACGGCAGGGTGGAGGAAATAGCGTTCTACCCTGGCGTGCTGTTTCTGGATGGTGCGCAGTGCCTTCGACGTGGTCTTGACGAGTTGTAGTGTTGTTATTGCCGGAACGGCGGCTGTGATCTGTTGCTTGTCCCTCCGGTATCGACGATCTACAACTGTAGTACTGGAAAGGCACGCCGGCCCGTTGGCTTCCCCAGTACCTTATCTTGTGCACAGGTCCAGTTCGATGGCATCGATCAGCGGTACCAGCCACACAAGAAGCGCTTGATGCGCCGGCTGCTGAGGATATGCATCCAGGGATGCCTTGTCTTTGAATTGCATAATGCCGCCGAAGGTGTAGCCCTTGCCTCGCGGTGAAATGTTGGGGCCTACATGAGTCTGAAGAAGGCCGGGGATTTGCCCTTGTAGTGCCGATATTTCTTTCGCGGCTCTTTCCTTCTGTGCTTCAGAAACATTGGGCTTCCACTGAAAAGCAAAGACGTGAAAGACGCTGACTGCCTGCGCTTCCGCCATCTCCTCACCTGTGTTGGCTGCGGCAAGCAGCGTGACGGCCGAAGCCGCGAGGCCGCCAACGCGCATAAATCTTCTCCGTGTGATTCCGAACATCCGGATTCCTTTCATATCCCCGCAGGGTGTCATGACTCTGTTTTGCTGAGAGTCCTGCGCGCCCGCTATCCAACGAACTACAGGTACTCTAAATGGGCTTTGTCCGTTTCCAGTGCGGTGAATTGCACATAAAGCGGCTCCTGATTAACAAAGATGTGTTCGACTCCGGCCGCAGGAGCAGCAGCGAGAATCGCACGATAGTCCAGGTAAATTCCGCAGCGAAGTCCAGGTTGTATGGGTACGCGGATCAAGCGGGACGATCGGCTGAGGGCTTGACGCACTAAATTGTACGCGATGGTGCGGGAGTGGGAACGCAATAGTTGATTTCAGTTTGAACTACGACAATGATGGACAGACTACGACTGCGCTTTCATCTGCACCAGTAGCATGCGCAGCGCGGTTTTTGCGGAGATGCCATGAGGCAGCATCGGAGGCATATAGACGAATGAGCCGGGCTGGGCGCTGACCTTGTCCTTTCCCAATTGGACTTCGGCTTCGCCCTCCAGAAAGTAGAGAACCGCTGGAGTTGGGGCTGAATGCGCGGAAAGCTCCTGGCCTGCCGCGAAGCCAAACAGAGTCACGTTTACGTAGCCGTCTTTATGGATGACCTGGCTCAATATTCCTTTTTCCGGTAGCGCGATTTCCTTCTGCAGATTGGCGAGAAATGTGTAGTCCATGAACGTCTCCTCTGTTTCATTGCGAGTTGGGATGAAATTGCATGCGGGGTTTTCTACGCGCGGCTGTTCAGTTCGACTTCCAATGCTATTGCGCGTGGAAAGAGCACGTCGTTTTCAAGATGAACATGCTGTTTGAGGTCAGCCTCGAAGTCGCTGAGTCCGGCAAACAGAGCAACGTGCGTGGCGCAGGCCCAGTCAGGCGGCTGAAAGCCGAGAGTGATGCTGCGGAGCTCGGACACCACGTGGTTGGCGGACTCGTGCTCCTGCTCCATCATGAAGATGGGATGCGAGACCGAGCGAAAGCATGCGTGCGCGGGAGGATAGGCGACGATCGCGTCCTGGTCCATCTGCGCGATGAAGGGAAACAGGACCAGCTCTTCCTTTTGAATGTGCGCGAACATTTCGGCGCGGAGTTTTTCCAGCAGTTCCTCCACATGCTTCAGTTCGGGAGCGCGATCGCTTCGCTTGGCCGCGAGCTTCCGGGCCATCTCGACCAGTCTCGGCAGTTCCTGACGCACGTTCTGGTGATGAACACGAACGATATGTTGAATCAACCTGCCGATGGACATGCTTGCGGGATCTGCAGGCGGACCGCCTCGTTCCTGTGTCTCAGCGTCGGCAAGCTTTTCGAGGACTTGATCGACCGAGAGTTGCAGTTCTGCGCAAGCGCCATGGAGAGACTTGTCAGCCTGCGAGCACAAGTCAATGTCGAAGCGGTGAAACACCTTGGCTGCCGAGGGCTGTGTGGCGACGATATCACGGACGGACTGGGTTGCGGTAGGCATGGGCACTCTCCACCTGCAACAGTAGCGTGAGTGCAAACAGCGCGCAGTAACTTATGTCACTCGGAGTGAAAAACCGCTCTAGTCTCCTGAGTCTAAAGTTCGCGTACAAAATTGGGCGACGGAATCGAGGATCTGGTCTGCAGTTTTGTGCCAGACGAATGGCTTTGGATTTTTGTTGTGGTGCTGTATGTAGCTCCTGATAGCGGTCTCCAGTTCTTTGGTTGAGCGGTGTACGCCGCG
>Ga0302320_10002293_pt1 | contig 45276 bp, 28 predicted proteins | sample Bog_T0_3_FD_202130 | JGI IMG/M metagenome (GOLD analysis project Ga0302320, IMG submission 202130) | Peat permafrost microbial communities from Stordalen Mire near Abisko, Sweden - Bog_T0_3 | ecosystem: Environmental > Terrestrial > Soil > Wetlands > Peat | place: Sweden: Abisko, Stordalen Mire...
ACGGGCAACCGTCCTCGGCTACTTGGCAGCCCGACAACATCAGCCAGGACCCCCATTAGGCGATAACGAGTTTTGTACACTGGAAAAAAAGTTCGATCGCGACCGCTTGGTTGCCACAGCGAGTCGTCAGGCAATGCGAAGTCTTACGTCGCCGCGGGTGTGCTGACCGGACGTGTCGCCAAATAAACGAGATGCGCGATACCCAAGACAGGAAGCAGCGCGATCAATATAAATTCCCGCCAAACATGGGCGGGCTCGCCCCCAGCAATAATGTGAAGGGAATAGGCTACTCCAGTCCACGCAGCGAGAGTGCAGAGGCCAGCAATGGCAGATCTGGTCAGCGACGGACGGTTAAGCACAACAACCTTGAAAGTTACAATGAGGCCGATCGGACCGGCCAAGGCAACTGTCAGTGCGATTATCCCTGTCCTTCCCTCCATCCGGCCTAGATTCGCCAGAACAGCGAGACAAAGAAATGAAACTGGTGTGAAACAGCACAGCATTTCAAGAACCAGTACCCAACGTGAAATGCGTGGATTGGTCCCAATCATAGTCCGCACCCTCTGTCTGTAGCCTGCGAACACGCAGCCGATCGCCCATACGAGCGCCGCGTGGTTGTCCGGAATTTTGTGGACCTCGTTGCGCATCGCGTTCGCCCAATCAGCTCGGCATCGAGGCGGTATTTTCTCCGCATGCGCCGCGAATGGCAAGGCGAAGCGTCGCAAGACAGAGCGCCGATTTTTCATGCGCGAATCCCGCCGGCGTCGTTGAGTGCGAGCACACTCGAATTGCCGGCACGCTGCTCCTTGGCCAGCGCACCGCCTGCAGCCGTCAACCTAAAGATGTTGCGCGGCGGACAACCCGGCTTTGAGGGCGCTTCCCATTTGGATTCTAGAAAGCCGCGGTCACAAAGGCGTACCCGATCTCTCCAAAACGAGTGTTTCTGGGGGATCGCGCGGCAAGGGGCAAACGGCAGCACGCAGGAGATCGACTAAAGCCCTTCAGGGAATTTTCCAAAACGGTTGACCAAAGCGGTAGATGCGCCGCGAGCCTTGAGCAGCTCGGCGACATCCAGGTGTCCGAGCTTATGCGCATAGTGAAGCGCGGTGCAGTCCATGTCGTCAAGCTGATCAACATCAACGCCCGCATCCAGCAGCAACGCCACTACCGCCAAATCGCGTCTGCTGGCAGCGATATGCAGCAGATGATCGCCGTTGGAGTCGACGTAGGTCACTGGATCAATGGGATCGTCGATGTTGATCGACTGATAGTTGGTCGGATGTTTATAGCGGCCTAGAACCGCCGCCGACTCGTCATTCGTGAGAATCCTCGCCATGAGTTCGGACCCGCCAGTGATACGCAGTCCATCCTAACAAGACACCGAAGCGCTCCTGCCGCGGAATGCGGCAGATCGTCTCTATAGGAACGAAGCCGCCGTGCGCTAGCGGTAGCGACGGCTCGCCTACTCGTCACGCAGTATGCATGAACCGTCGAGTCGGCTTCGAGTTACAACCAGGCGTCGTTGATTTCCCGGAGAACGGCGTCAGCCGATGCGTGATCTTCGGGCTCAAGACCTCGATTCGCCTCGCTCCGACGGGCAAATTCCTTGTCACAGCTTGCTCGTCGTGCAGCATCTCCTTGTCCCACCAGACTTACCGAGTCACGGAGCCACGGTTTTGCGTACGGGCTCTGAACGACGCCCCTCGCCGTTGGGTCCGTAAGCCGATACGCTGAAATAATAGGTGCCGGGAGCGAGATCGGAGACCGTGAAACTCGTCGCCGATGGATCGGCGATCTCGATGATGCGGTCGGGGGCTTGCAAATCCGCACCATAATGAATGTAAAAGCCGTCGATCCGATTCGCCGCAGCGTTGTCGGCATTCGCCACGGGCGCTTGCCAGTGGAGTTCGGCGCTGCCGGCGAATTTATGGGGAGTGAAGTGGATGGGTGGAGGTGGAGGTGGAGGTGGGTTCGGCGTCTCCTCACAGGCGCTGATCGCGACGACAGCGACGACCATCGCCACCCGAAGAAATGCGTCTCGATGCCGCATAAATAGATCGAGATTTCGTATTAACATTTGACGAGACCCTGACGGGGCATCACTGCATGGCATGGATGCCGGGGCATATTTTTGAAGTTGCTCCTTGCGACCGCGATCAGTCTGCCAGACACATCGCGTATTTGGAAGCTCAGTACCGCGCGCCGCGGTCGCGGCATGGACCATGGCGTAACCTGTTATGCACGCACATACGGATACGGACCGCGAAGGAGGTCGCGCCACGGGACTCGAGCAATGCCTAGTCTGCGGACGTGACTGAGGGCTGGGCAAGGGCCACCGCCGCCGCGCGCGCGGCGACCAGCGAGCCGTGAACATCGGCGCCGCGCTCTTTGCGCAGCACGGCACGGTCCAGGGCAAGAACGGTGAGCGAGGCCATCTCGACAACCTCGCGCACGTAGCCATCCGCGTGAGCGTACCTGCCGTGCGGCTGAAGGCGGAACGGGCCTTGCTCATTGTCGTCCAGGGCTTCGACCGTGAATACCATCAGGCCGGAAGGCTTCAGTGCGCGTCCGGCCGCCCGGGTGACCGGTTCGAGATCACCGAAATAGCAGAGCGTGTCCGCGCAGACCATGACGTCGAACGAATGCCGCTGGCCGTCGAGATACGCGGTCAGTTCCGCCTCAACGAGCTCATCGTAGATGCCTCGGTCGCTGGCCTTGATGAGCATACCTTCGGAGAGGTCGACGCCGACCAGCCTGCGCGCTGACGAACGCAGGAGCGCACCACAAAGTCCGGTGCCACAGCCGGCATCGAGAATCTCGAGGCGCCCCGATTGGTAGCCCGCGTGAAGGACCAGCAGCTCGGCCACGAGCTGTGGCGCTCGATAGCCGAGCGCCGCGAGGCGCTCGTCGAAGGACGCTGCGGCCCGGTCGAACAGCGTCGCCACGAACTGATCATCGGCACGCGCCGGCCCGGTCTCGCCCGAGGTTGCCGCCGCCATGTGGCGGGCGATAGGGTGTCCGGGATCAACGTTGAGCCACCGTCGGTAGATCTCGGCAGCCTCATCCGCATGGCCGGTCTGGTGGAGGAGTATTCCGAGCGCCTCGTAAGCGACTCCATAGTCCGGTCGCTCATCGATCGCCCGCCGCAGACTCACGGATGCCGCATCCAATTGCCGCAGGCGTCGCTGGCAGACACCGAGGTTGTACCACGCTTCGGGCCGCGCGGGATCGATCGCAATCGCGCGTTGGTACGCGGCGATGGCCTCGACGGTGCCCTGTTCCGCTGCAAGCATGTTGCCGAGGTTGATCCAGGCGTGCGGGTTACCCGGCGCCGCTCCGAGGGACCTTCGGAGGAGTTCGATCCCGCGCCGGTGCCGACCCAACTGGAACTCCAGTATGCCGAAAAAATTGAGGGCATCGCCATCCTTGGGGCGCCGGCGCAGGACTGCCTCGTATAGGCGCCGCGCTTCGTCCACGCGTCCCCGATGATGGGCGTCCAGCGCTCTTTCAAGATCACGGTTCATGGGCATTCGACCAGGATGTTATGTGTCGCGCTCGCAATTGGATTGAAGAAAGACCCGCGCGCCCGGCCTACGCGGATGAAATGGCCGCCTCCTCAGCCCCGACTCAATCGTAATGCAACCAACTGCCCCGGGCACGACGAGTTCCCCGGGGCGACATGTCCTTGCCGCCGTCGCGCGTTTCGGCGAGGCTGATCAGAGCGCGATTCCATGGGTCTCGGCCAACCTCGTTCGGACGGCACGCCGCCGTCCGATCGGGTGGCCCTCTAGTGCACAGGGCGATCGTTCGCGTGCTAGCATCTGGCCAGTTTTACGACGCCAAACGCTTGCGTACGACAGGACTGATCAGTAATTGAACGACCGGGGGAGACATTATGTCGTCTACAAAATTCCGTTCGCCGAAGAGAGCGTCGTTGGCTGCCGGTGCCGCACTTGCACTGGCGGCTCCAGTCGTCGCAAATGCCGCCCAGAACATTTACCTGGAAATACCCGGCCTTCCGGGCGATAGCACGGCGACGGGTATTCCCGACTTAAAGAGCGAATTTAATGTGCTTGCCTGGTCATGGGGCATCAGCAACTCGTCCACCGCAGCGGGCACGGCGGGTAAGGCGAGCGTTCAGGACCTCTCGGTGACCAAATATTTCAGTGCCGGGAGTCCGGCAATCTTCCGTGCTGTTGCGGTCGGTGAAAGCTTTTCAAGCGCTACGCTCCGGGTCTATGCGCCGGCTACGGGGACTTCGGCCGCGCAGTTGCTCTGGGTCATCCTGATGACCAAAGTCATCATTACGTCGGAGTCGACGGGCACTAGCAGCGCGCAGACTCAGATAACAGAAAACGTTACTCTCAATTTCGAGACCATCACGATTACCGACCAATTGACGGGTGCCAAGGACTGCTTCAATTCGGTGACCAACTCGACCTGTTAGCACACGCTGAGGTGATTTCAACGCCCGTGCCGTCACGCCCGTTGATCGGCGGCGCCATCGCATCCGCAAAGGCGGCACCAGCCGCTGCATCGCGAGTGAAGAGTTTATCCAGGGTTCCCAGGTTACGACTTTGACATGGGCGACTTGAACCAGAATGATGAGCACGAGTGCAACAAAATACGCGGGATGAATTCGATGGCGAGTGACCGAGTCGTAGGCAAAGCACGGCAGAAAAAACCGATCCACGAGCAGCGTCGAAGCAACTGCTCAATCATCGCGGCCGCCACTAAGATGACCATCGTCGCTGCAATGCCAATGCCCACCCATCCGAGTCGTTGATGCAGCCGGCGCGACGCGCGCGCGATTAGAAGTGTTTGGACGAGAAAAACAGTCACCCAGGCGCTGAACACAATTTCACGGGCGCGCTGACCTTGTCCCTCGCGGAAACCGGGCGCCTCGATGCGCTATCGGACGGCCTGTGCCGCTCGGACGACGTCGCGGCGCTCGAGGCTCGCCTGGGACGCTACGCGACGGCGGCCTTGCGCGCGCTCGCGACGAGCGGTTGATCGCCCGCGACCCCCGATGGACGCGAACGGAAGTGTCCGCGCGTTGATCGTCCGCGAGAGCACCTGAGTCAATTCGTTCGGCGGAGGACGCCGCCCTCCTCCTCGGTCTGCGGCCGTGCGGCGCGCTGGGCGACCCAGCAGGCGACGGCGATGGCAGCAAGGTTGAAACCCGCCAGCGCCCAAGCCACGCCGGCAAACGAACCCGTGGCATCGTGCAATTTGCCGATCAGCGGATGCGCGAACACGCCGGAGCCGTTGCCGAGTACCGTGATCACGGCATAAGCGGTGGCGGCGCTCGGCCCCTGCAGCCGATCCATCGCGACGGCCCAAAACACCCCCTGCGCGGCACCACCGCCGAAGGATCCGAGCACCAGTCCGGCAAACGCAAGGGCCGGGTGGGCGCCTTGCACGCTTGCCGACAAAACAAAGCCCAGGGCGGCGACGGCCAACGAGGGCGACAGCACGGAGGTTCGACTCGGCACCTTGTCGGATAGGCGACTGACCAGGACGATGCCCACGCCGAGCGCCAGCCACGGCACGCTGTTAAGGAGCCCGACCCCCAGATTTCCCTCATGAGAAATCTGTTTGATGATCTGCGGCATCCAGATGAGCATCACATTGACGACAAAAACGGTCGTGAACAAGATATATCCCAACGCCCATACCAGAGAATTGCTGAAGGCGTCCTTGAGGCCTCGTGCCGAGCCGCTCTGGTTGCCGGTTCGCTCATGCGCGAGTTCGCCATCCAGCCAGATGAGTTCTTCTGCCGACAGAAACCCGATGTCCTGAGGACTGGCAGGCAATAGTTTGGTGGCCAGGATCCCGAGCACCAAGGTCGGCAGGCCCTCTGCCAGGAATAGAATCTGCCAGCCCTCGAAACCCATAAAGTACTGATTCAAGAGCATTCCTGATATGGGCGATGCGACGATCAAAGACAGGGGAACAGCTACCAGCGTCAGGCCGACCGCGAAGCCGCGCAGGCGGCGTGGAAACATCAAGCTGATGTAGTAGATGACAAACGCGTTAAACCCCGCCTCGGCGACGCCCAGCAAGAATCGGTTGACCAGGAACCAGGACCGATCCGGGACGAAGGCGGCGGCGGTCGATACCAGACCCCAAGTGCAGGCGATCGCACCGAACGCCCTACCTCCTCCCACGCGACGTAACCATACCGCATTAGGCACCTGGAACAGCAAATAGCCCACCGTAAACAGCCCCGAACCCAGGCCGAAAGTCTCCGCCGACAAGCCGAGCGCCTTGGTGATCTGCAGTCCCGCAAATCCCACGTTGCCCCGATCGACAGCGAAGAGAAAATACAGCAGGAAGATGACGGTCGCCAACCGAGCCAAAATCTTTCTCTCTACGCTCGCTTGTATCGACATCAACAACCCACCCTCCCCTACGCAGCACCTACCTCAGCATCAACAAAATCAAACTGCGATGCAATCGCTCGGGTCGTCGGCAGCGTCCGAGAATCTTGGGGATTCAATGCCGCCGCATGATCTCCAAGTGCACTTGACACACGAGCATGCAAGCGAGTTGCGCCGCTAGGAAGCTCGACGCCTTAACGTCGGTGATCGATGTCCCGGCCAAAGATGCACTCCGGTCCAAAACGTATTGACCAATAAAATTGCCGCACTCGCCAAAAATACGGATCTCAGACCGAAACTGGCACCAACGATCCCGCCGCTGACCGGGCCCAAGAAGGCGCCGAGGAAAGCCGCGCCCGAAGTCCAGCCAAACGCGCGTCCGCGGTCAGCCTCCCCGAGCATGCTGCCGACGAGCGAGTTCACGATGGGAATCACGCCACAAAGGAACAGGCCGGCAAGAAACCGCTCGGCAACGAACCACCAGTAGCTGGTGGCATAGGCTTGCGGAAACACACACGCCGTAGCCGCCGCGACAATCAAAAAAAGAAACCGTTGCCTGCCGATACGATCGCTGATGATCCCAAGCAACGGCGCGGCGAGCAATCCACTCAAGCCAACGACGGAAAAAGCCAAACCTGCGAGCGTGGCAAGATCAGACCGCGCGCCCACCAGTTCTCGGACATGCAGCGAGATGACGGGTTGGGTGATCATGATCGCGCTTTGGGTGAGCAGCAGCACAAAAACCAAACTGCGGAGCTTCGGGTGCCGAGCTACCGCTGCCATCGCGGGTTCCCCTAGCGGAGCAACTACCCCTGTGCGGAGCGCCGTTCGCGGTACGAGCGCGACGGCCAGACCGACCAGCAGAGCGGCGCCGCCCGCCAATAGAAAGGCAGCTCGATAACTCCCAAAGGTGTCGGCAAAGAAGCCGCCCGCGAGCGGACCCAACAAGGTCCCGGCCATTTGCGCCGTGACGAGCCAACCCAAGGCGCCCCCCAGTCGGTCAACCGGTACCGCGCTGCTGAGGATCGCCAAGCCTGCTGCAACGTGACCACCAAACAGGCCCATGAGAAACCGTAACGCCAAGAGCTGCGCCGGCGTCGTCGCGAATCCCATGGAAGTCGTGCAGACAGACGCTGCGCCGCAAGAAATCAGGATGATCAACCTCCGATCGACGCGGTCCGAGAGTCGACCCCACTGGGGGGACATCAATGCCGCCGCGAGAGGCGTGATGCCGACGAGCAAACCTGCCCATTTTCGGACATCCGCGGGAAATGCGACGCCCAACGCAGGCAAGATCAGCGGGATTACGGGTGGAACGATGGAGAATGCTCCGCTGACGATGAATTGGACGCTCAGCATCGCCCATAGAGTGCGATGCCAGTGACGATGATCTGGATCGACCGCCGAGGGTGTTGACGAAGTCGGGATGATCTATTCTCCCAAGAGACCGGCTCGAACAAGCAGCACTGCACTCTAATGGATCAGCGCTTACGGAACCACCGCTCGAGTGTTTCGATTTGACATTTAAGTTATGCCACAAACGAATATCGCGTGGTTTACCGCGCCAATTTTGGAAATGCGGCGTACTCATCGTTTAAGATCGATCTAATCGTGGATTGGCCGCCTGACGCGCCAGCTCAACGACCCACTTGACGTGGACGCATGGTGTTGCGCACACCGCGCCCGGTGTTTCAACAAACGAGTGAATTGTGCTCCCAGTGCATAGAGGTTGAGCGTTTGCAGCATGCTCGACTGCCCCACTGCCCGTTGATGATCTCGAAGTTCGGACCCGGCACGCGTCCATCGCGTAGTGCTCGTCGATCACTCCGGCCGCGTGCACATCGGGGGGCCTGGCGCAAGTCCGGGTTTGCCGATGCGTCGCCGATGGGGAGGCCGGAACGAGACTGACATACCGACACGGGATTTTGGGTTTAGTCTGTCCTAAACCGTCTTGGATCCGGGAACATCGGCAAGCGCTGCGACGAATCGAACAGGAGTTCGTCGATCGCAGCCGCCGCGGGGGTGCCATCCCGCCCGCTTGTTACGAAAGCGAGTCTGCAGGCGACTTGTCGCTGACGAGGACACCATCGAATCGCAACTTGAATGCTTCGTATCGAATGCGAGCCTTTTCGAGAATGCGACCGAACTCGGCCGAGTTGCGAATCGGATCGAGCATGGGGTCCCGCAACAAATAGGGATAGCAAAAGAAACCCCCATCGACGCTCTTCTCGAGTACTCGAAGCGCGGCAGACGTGTCGCCAAGCTGAGCGTAGCCTTGAGCAATCTTGTAGCCCGCTTCGCCGTCGGTCACGCCACTGGCGACGAATTGCTGCTCGACCGTGCGGAGCCCGGCGATTCCGGCCTTGACATCGCCTTTCAGCTTATTGCTCAAGGCCTTTCCCACTTGAGTTTGCAGCAGCGAGGCATCGAGCTCGTACGCTCGGTCGAAATCCTGACGCGCCTCGACAGGACGGCCAAGATGATATTCGGCGAAGCCCCGATAGAAGGTTGTATAGCCGCTGGCGTCCCGCGTCGGGAGACGCGCGAGGAAATCCTCATAGCGACCGAGATAGAGATAGGCATTGATCGCGGAACTGTTGAGCTTCACGCTCGGATCGAGCCCGCGGGCACGTTCGGCGCTCGCGATCGATTGTGCCAGCAGTCCACCGAAGCGATAGGCGTAGCTCAGTTCCCAAATCGCCTCGGCGTGATTTGGGTTGACCGTGAGCGCGCCCTGCAGTAACGGAATCGCGTCCTCCACGCGCCCCGTGTCGGTGAACAAGTTGGCCATGTATACGCGAGGCTCGATCTGGGAAGGGTCCAAGCGCAGCGCCCTCTGATAGGCGTCGAATGCCTTGCCGTAGTCGCGGGCTCCGCCGAAATGCAGGCTGGCTTCGGTCGTGTACGCGCGCCCTAGCATCGCCCACGTCGGGGGATAATCGGAATCCAACCGGGCCGAGAGTTCCAAGGCGACGATCGATTGCTCGAATCGATTCATTGCGTAAAGATCCACGCCCTTGAGGAACTCCTCGTAGGCCCCTGCCGTGGCGGGCCGTGTTTCCGCCAGGCGTGCCGCTTCCGGCGCGGAGAGCGGCACCGCGAGGCCGGAAACGATCTCCTGCGCAACGCGATCCTGCACGCTCAATAGATTCTTGTAGTTGAGAGTCACCGAATCGCTCCATAGCAGCCGCTGCGTACCCGCATCGACCAGTTGGGCCCGCAGGCGAAGGTCGTCGCCTTCATGTACGTAGGTGCCGGTAAGCAGCGTGTCGACCTTGAGTTCGCCCGCAATCTTCGGCAAATCGAGCGTCGCGGCGTCAAACCGCGCCACGGCCGACGAGGGCCGAACGCTCAGCCGGCTCACATACCCCAGTTTGGTAATGACCGCGTCGGCCAACGCGAATCCAAGAAATTCATCGCCTGGCGCCTGCTTCAAGTTGCGAAACGGAAGCACGGCGAGATTGCGCAGCGTGCTCACGGCGCTCGCGACAGCCGGCGGATGGCGCACGGTGCTGAGGCCAAAGTACACCGCGATTCCGAGGCACGTGCCCGCCACGATCCAAGCGATCGGGGTCGTGTAAGCCCGTCCTCTAGCGGTCGGACTATTCGGGGCCGGCGACGCTGAGGCCACACTCGACGATGTCGCCTCCACTCGCGGCGCCTCCACCATGGACACTAACGCGGCGTTGCGCGATCCAGACGACGACTGGTCGCCGGCCTCCCCGCTCTGCTCGCTGCGAACGATGTCCGCGTGGAAGCGGTAACCGCGGCGCGGCACGGTTTGGATGTAGGGCTTGCCATCCGGAGCGTCGCCCAAAATTTTCCGGAGCAGGGAGATATTGACGGTGAGGTTGTTCTCCTCGACGACCGTGGCGGGCCACACCGCCTTCATCAATTCTTCCCGGGTCAGCAGGCGGCCGTGGTGCTCCACCATGTACACCAGCAGGTCAAAGAGCTTCGGAGCAAGCGCAACGGATTCCGAGCCGCGCAGCAGCACCTGGTCCTCAGGGAACAGCGAAAAATCCCCAAACTGTCGGCGGCGGGTATTCAATCTCCAACACGATACACCTTCCCAAGGAATTTCCAATAATTCTCCAACCGCTGCTAGGGCTCAGTATTTTGCTTTTGAATTCAATGGAATAGGTTCAATCCGGGCCGCCCGAAGAGCAATCCTGCTCCAACAAAAACCCCAGCGTTTCCAGCGCACAAAAAAGAACATTCAAAGGACGTGGCGCCGGCCGGTTCGCTAAGGTTCGGCCCGAGGTCGCGGTTCTCGTCGGCATTGAAAACCCCGGGGCCGCGCCGGAATGCATCGCCAAGCAGACTCCAAGGAGATTTTCATGTTTCCGAATCGCAACACGGTTTCCTCGGCGCAGTCAGCAGTCATTGGCGCCGCCCGCGGCGTCCTCGAGCGCTTGGGCTCGCAAAGTGGGCAACCCAGTAAAGACACCCGCATCGCGGTCTGCGCACGCCTGGAAAGCGCCGTGAGCCGTCAGTTGCCCGCCAGCGTTCGGCGTCCCGAGTATCGACTCGGGCCGCGTCGTGGACACTTTTTTACGTTCCAATCGGTACTTCAACATCAAAAGGGGAATTCCATGCTGAACACTCATCTGACCATCAGTGCGGCGCGCGCCGTGAGAACCACCGTTGCAGCCGCGGTGCTCGCAGCTTGCGGCGGTGTCGTTGCCGCCAACGCCGCGACGCCCTTCCTGCCGACGGAGAAGACGGTATCGACCGTCAATGCTTCGGGCGACTTGAATCCGTACGGCGTGAATTTCGTACCGGCCGGATTCCCGAGCGGCGGCGTCATCAAGACGGGCGACATACTCGTCGCGAACTTCAACAATTTGAGCAACACCCAGGGCACGGGCACGACGATCACTCTCGTGCCGGCGAGCGGTGCGGCTCCTTCGACGTTCTTCCAGGCGCCCACCTGCGCCAGCCTGGCGACCGACTGCGCGGCGGGCTTGACTGCCGCGCAGGCGGTGCTGACGGGCGGCCAGGTCATCACGGGCTATCTGCCGGTGCCGGACGGCACCTTCCATACGGCTGAGGCCGGCGGCCTGCTGGTCACGGACAAGAACGGCAAGCTGCTGTTCAACTTCCAAGGCGGCGGCCTCGTCAAGGGGTCGACTCTCTCGGCCGACCTTCACGGTCCTTGGGGCATGGCGGTCAAGGACAACGGCGCCAAAGGTGCGGTTCTGTACATTTCCAATGTGCTCACCGGGACCGTGATACGCTCGGTCGTGAGCTTCACGGCGACGGCATTCAACCACGCGACGACCGTGATCGCGAAGAATCTGAGCCACGAAAACGATGCGAACGGCTTCTTGCTCGGTCCCTCGGGTCTGGCATATGACGCCGTCAACGACATCCTGTACGTTGCGAACTCGCATAACAACACGGTCGGCAAGATCGCGCACGCGTCCACGGTGACGACCGCGGAGCCCGTGGTGACGATCTACAACGATGCGACGCACTTGCATGGGCCATTGACACTCACGTTCGCGCCGAACGGTGATCTGCTCGTCGCCAACAGCGACGGATCGAACGGCGATCCGGCGCAGCCGAGCGAGATCGTCGAGTTCACGACCGCCGGGGTGTTCGTCAAGCAGTTCAACGTAGATGCCAGCGAAGGCGGCGCCTTCGGTCTCGCGGTTGAAGCCCTTGCGAACGGTCAGTCGCAACTTGCCTATAGCAACGACAACGGCGGCGGCGGCGCTGTACCGACCCTGACGACGATCGATCTGGCCAACTAGGTCCACGGGGTTCCACCCGAGTCAAGACGATGTGTGGGCGGTTCCCTCGGAACCGCTCACACCCTCACGATCAGGCAGGATGAGCCCAAGGACGCGACCAAGCGAGCGGTCGTGATCGGGAAAATGCCCTCGACTCCCACCGGCGAACTCGCTCGAGGAATTGATCAATGCGGAGATTTAGGCCGGATGCCCGGTGGCCTGCGGGACCACTCTGGCCGTGGCGCGATGACCGCGCAAACAATCCCTGTTGACTTGATGTCTTGCGGTATTCTTGGTCGAAACGGGATCCGACACTCATGCGATCGGCGACGACCAATCAGGGAGGATCCAATGATGAGGTCGATTCAGGCTTGCAGGGCTTTGGCTTCTCTGCTGGTGGTGCTGCACCACCTGGGCGAAGTCATGGGGCGACACAGGTACTTCGGCAGTCACTTCGGCGAAATATTCAGCTTTGGCGACGCAGGCGTTGAATTCTTCTTCGTGCTGAGCGGGTTCATCATCACCTGGCTGCATGCCGCGGAACCGGGGAGACCGGCCAAGCTTCTGCCCTATTTGCAAAAACGCGCGGTAAGGATCTATCCGACCTATTGGATCGTTTTCTCCGCAACTTGCCTGCTGATGTTCTTTTCCGATGGAAATTCGGTGCCGCACGACTTTCCAACGATTTTCCGCTCCGCGGCGTTGCTGCCGCAAGATCCCCTTGTGGTGGGCGGCACCGGTTCGCCCGTCGTCATGGCCGCATGGACGCTGCAATACGAAATCGCCTTCTACGCGGTGGCAGCGGTTTTCATTCTCAGCCGGCTGTTCGGCAGCTTCCTCGTGCTGCTCTTCCTGGCCAATTTTGCGGCCTGTCACGAACACGTATGTACGTTTCAACGCAGCTTTGCCGCCAATAACCTCATGCTGTTGTTCGCTTTCGGTGCCTCGACGGCTTGGCTCTGCCGCAGGGGGATCGAACTGTACCGGCCACTGCTGGTTGCCACGGTTGGGATCGCGGCATTCCTGGCGACCGGCGTGTTCGAAATAGTGCCGGGCAGCGGGATGCACGGGATCGACAGGCGCTTGGTATACGGTCTGTGGAGCGGAGTGATTATCCTCGGGCTCGTCCGGGCCGAGGCTACCGGCGAACTGCACATCGATCTGGGGTGGATGACGCTGGTCGGAGACGCTTCCTACGCGCTCTACCTGATCCACGTTCCGATCATCGTCGTGCTGTGCAAATTCGCGATGAACACCGGCACCAACGACGCGGTCGGCGCGGCCGCCTATTATCCGATCATTCTCGCGGCCTGCGTATTTGGCGCTGTAGCATTTTATCGCTACATCGAACCGCCGATCCTGGAATGCTTTCGCAATCGATCGACGTCGACCGGATACCAGGCGATGGTGCGCGGACTTCCCCAAAGGCGCAGCCCGCGATTTCGGGCCGCACCCGGTCGGTCACCACACCATGAGATCGAGCGATGACTGCCGGCAGCGCAGCCAAGCGATTCTACGACTACAGGCACAAGCTGCATCGGAAAGACTCCGCCGCGGGTTCGCGACCGTAAACGCGGGCACACGGGGATCTGCGCCGCGAACGGATTGCCCGGCGCCCCTGCCAAATCCCCGAGGGTCGCCGCGCCACGCGGGTTCCGAGGGTGGTCGAGCACCGGCGCTCCTTCATGGCTTTACGCGATAAACGGTGCCCTCACCGTCAACGCCACCGACGGGCGTCGTGCCGACGTAATAGCCACCGGCCACGCCGATGAGCGGCGCTTCGGGTTCGACGGGTCCGCCGTTCGTATGGGGACTGAAGTCGTAGGGGACGGCGAGCGTCCAAACGCCACCACCCGGTGTGAGTGTAAACACGGTACCGCTCGAGCTCGTGCCGCCGAGGTTGGTCGTGCCGATCAGGCGTCCGGAAGGCTCGAACGTCAATCCGCAGGAGCCGTTGGGAAACGGTCCTGTTGCGGTCGACTGAAACTCGTAGATGATGGATTCGGTCAGCGGCAGCCCACCTTTTGCCGGCGCAATCGAAAATACGGTGCCGTGAGCGAAATTGCCGCCGCCCGAGCAACCATAGAGCAGGCCCGATTTCCCCAGGATCACGCCGTTGGCCGGTGACGTGGCGTCATTCGCGCGAGAGCCAAAAGACTAAAGACCCGATTCGTGCCATTTGCCGCCCGCCGCCGGCGAAAGTTCGAACACACTGCCAGCGCCAAACTTGCCGCCAAAAGACGTCGCACCGAACAGGTTGGTTCCGCTCGAAACCAGTCGGCCACCGCCGGGATGATTACCGTCAGCCGCCGCACCAAACGCATAGATCACCGCATAATGAACGGTGCCGCCCTTCGGGCTTATCGCAAATACGGTGCCGCCCCCGAGCGGGCCATTTTCGGTGGTCGTGCCGTAAAGCAGGCCGTTCGGGCCCTCAGTGAGGCCGGCTTGCGGGGCGCTACCATCCTCGGGCTTGGTGCTGGAATTGAAGTCATGCAGGTCGGTCAGCTCGAACGTGACCGGATCCACGCGGTATACGGTACCCCCGTTGTGCGCGCCTCCCGCGTTGGTCGTGCCATAGAGACCCCCGTCGGCTCCGATCAACACACCCCCAACGGGCGTGACACCCTCGGCGACTTGAAAGCTGTGCAGGATTTCGATGCGGGCGGGGGACGTAGACGTCGGTGGCGTGATGCGGTAAAGCGTGCCGTCGCCGCCGCTGCCGCCAAAATTCGTCGTGCCGTAAAGGCGCCCTTCGCTGTCGGCGACGAGGTCCGAAGACGGGATGTCGCCATCGGCCGCGCCACCGGTGAAACTATGTAGATCCTTGAAGATGGTTGCGCTCAGTGCAATGCCGCAGGGCGCGGCAAGCGAGCCAACCAGAGCCGTTGTCAAAAGCAGTCTCATGTCATTCTCCAACATAAAATGTCGCGCGGGATGCCTCGACAGGTAGGATCATCCCGAATATCGCAAGACCACGTATGGGCATGCGGCCACAACCTGCCCGTCAGAACGGCTTGCAGGCACCTTGTGATGTGCTGAGCGTCGCCATCTGAACGTAGAAGTCGGTGACGGGGGCGGGGTTCGCATCCCAGCGCGAGTGTTCGGCATAGATCACCGTCGTGTTGGTGATGTCGTGCGGTCCGGTTCCCTGGTTGCCGACATCCAGGAATTCCCATGCCCCCTGACGGTCGAGGATCAAACTCGGCTCGGTGTAGGCCTCGAGCCCGGAGCCGACCCCAACCGCACCGTGATTGATATAGACCCAGACGCAGGTGAACAGCGCGCCGCCATGATTGCGCAGCGTATAATTGACGAGGCCGCTATCCTGTATCGAGACCGTCACGTGCAGCATCTTCGTGCCGGCCGGCGCATGCGGAAAAGTCGACGGTACTAGTTCGGTCGTGACGGTGTTGCCGCCGTAGTCGTTGATGTACATCAACCAATCGGCGGCGGCGCTCTGCGGCTGGTCCACCGAGCCACCTGCCGGGCTCGAATAGCTGACGACCGTGCCCGGCGCGATGCCGGGCGTCGGGGTCTGGAAATCGCCATTCGGCAACAGGTTTGCGGCATGTGCCGGCAGCGCCGCGAGTGAGGTAATTCCGCTTGCGACGAGCATCGCGCGGCCGCCGGTTACCAGGAATTTTTTCGTGTCCAACAGCCAAGACTTGCGCAACATATGCTTTCCCTCCGTTCTGATCGATTTGGTCGGTTCTGATCGCGATGAGCCAGAATGAATCCTCGCCCGCATCTGTTACAACGTAGACCAGACGCATAAGCGGACACGGCGGCAACTATCATTTGTCCCGGGCGCGGCAGAGGCTGCCGGTGCATCGGGTGGCGTGATGATCCAGTCTGGCCCCCCCTTCCAGCCACTCAAAGAGGTATCCGGGCGCGAGTTCAAGCTGGGGCTCACAGCACGGTCCAGTGCGTAGGTCGTAGGCCACTTGGTCGTATAACCCGCCTGCTCAAATGCCGATCCCCAGGCAGCCCCCGGGGTCGGATAGAGCGCGTCGCCACCGCCGGGGCGGAAGCCCGTCGCAACGGTGAAATACGCCAACAGGTCCGGGCTGAACGTGCAGGCGAGATTGAATGTCTGATTGAAACTCGCGATGGGATGACACGTCGAGTCGCCGCAGCCTCGAGCCAGAGTCACAGCCTCAGGATATCTCAGAGAATTGTGAGGTAGCTTCGGAAGATACCGCTAAGGTTCTGCAACGGACTCATCTGTGACGGCGCTCTCATCTCGCTCGTCGTGCTTAGGGCGTAATGACCGTCGCGGTGACTTCTCCGCCTTCTGACGGCATTCGCCGAGGCAATCAAGATATGGATCGTTCTGAGCCCCTACGGCGCACTCTATTGCTGCTGTCAGCTGCCGCCTTTCTCGCGTCCTGCCAGTCGAGCAACAACCCGGGCGCTGCGCCGGTTGTCAACGTACCGAAAACGTATCGAATCTCGGGTATCGCTGCCTACGGGCAGCCGGTCGCGGGGAAAACCGTACAAGCGTTGGATTCAGCGGGGACGCGCTGTGCAAGTGCGACCACGGCGAGCGACGGCAGCTACTCCATGGACACGACCAGCTGCATGCCGGGCTCAGCCGCGGTTTCCCTCGAAGGGTACACGACGCCCAACGGCGCGCCCCTGCTGTCCGTAGCCGTGCCGCCCGAGGGCGGAACGGTCATCGACGGCATGGTCAACGTCGACCCATTGACGACCCTGCTGGCCTATGACGCGGCGGGGATGGTTTCCGCGTCTTCAGCACCGGCCAATAGTGGCGATGTGTTGGCGCTGCTGCCGCACATTACAGCGGCGCAACTGGAGCAAGCGACGACGCACGTGCTGACCGCCTCGCTGCTGCAGACTCTGCAGCGCGACTATGGCGTCGCGATGACCGGATTCTCGCCAATGTCGACGCCGTTCACGGCCGACGGTCAAGGGCTTGACGGCTTCTTTGACGCGTATCCGCTGACCGCACCGACGGCCACGAGCGTGGAGATGGCGGAGAGCTCGGGGGGACTGGTCCTCAAGGTCACGGTGCCGACCGTGGCCGGCGGTGGTTCCAGCGTGACCTCGAGCGTCTCCTATACAGTCAGCGGCAGGGTCTCGGGCCTGTCGGGCGGTTCAGTGACGTTGCTGCTCAATGGCGTGAATGCCTTGAGCATCGTAGACGACGGCGCATTCACGTTCCCGGAATCGATCAGCAGCACCTACGCCGTGACCGTCAGAACCCAACCGACCGGACAGATTTGCACGGTGTCCGACGGGGTGGGTTCCGGCGTCACCACCAGTGTCTCCAGTGTGCGTATCGTATGTTCCGCCGTGACGCAGACGATCAGCGGAATCGTCACCGGACTTGCGGGCGAACAGTTGACGCTCGACAACAACGGCGCAGACCCGGTAGCGATCACAGCCGACGGCGGGTTCACGTTCACGACACCCGTGGCCTACGGTGGCAGCTATGCCGTGACCGTGGCGACACAGCCTGTCGGGGAAGTCTGCACGGTAGCGAACGGCTCCGGTACGGGCGTGACGGCCGACATATCCACCGTTCGAATCGTATGTTCGTCCTTGAGGTACACGATTGGCGGGAGCGTCGCCGGTCTTGCGGGCGGCGCCCAGGTCACGCTCGACGACAACGGTGCAAACCCGGTCTCGGTCACCGCAAACGGATCGTTTGTGTTCAGAACGCCCGTGGCGTACGGCGGCAGCTACGCCGTGACGGTGGGCGCGGAACCTACGGGCCAAGTCTGTACGGTGTCCAATTCCTCAGGCGCAGGGGTCACGGCCAACGTAGCGACCGTGCAGGTCGTGTGTTCGACCCTGACGTACACCATCGGCGGCAACGTTTCAGGTCTCGCCGACGGTACCCAAGTCACGCTCGACGACAACGGTTCAAACCCGCTCACGGTCACAGCGAATGCGGCGTTCAGGTTCACAACGCCTGTGGCGTACGGCGGCAGCTATGCCGTGACAGTAGGCACACAGCCCACAGGGCAGGTCTGCACGGTATCCAACGCCACGGGCGCCGGCGTCACGGCCAGCGTCTCGACCGTAAACATCGTCTGTTCGACGTCCACCTATATCATCGGCGGCAGCGTCACGGGCCTTGCGGGCAGCACCCAAGTCACCCTGGATGACAACGGCGCAGATCCGGTCACGGTCATGGCCAACGGCGCGTTTACGTTCGCAACCCCCGTGGCCTACGCGGGCAGCTATGCCGTGACGGTGGGCACACAGCCCACCGGACAGATCTGCACGGTGTCGAACGGTACCGGTACGGGCGTCACGGCGAGTGTAGCGACGGTAAGCATCGTATGTTCGACCGTCACGTTCACCATCGGCGGGACCGTCACGGGGCTCGCCGGCGGCGCCCAAGTCACGCTTCGGGACAATGGCGCAGATCCGGTCACGGTGACGGCCAATGGCGCGTTTACGTTTCCGACACCCGTTGCCTACGGGGGCAGCTACACCGCGACCGTGGGGACGCAACCCAACGGCCAAACCTGTTCGGTGTCGAACGGTGCTGGAACCGGCATCACGTCCGACGTCGCCACCGTTGCGATCTCTTGCACGGATTCTGTCGTCTTCATCTACGTACCGAATTACGGCTCGAATGACGTCTTGGGCTATCAGTTCGACCTGACCACGGGGAATTCCAGCTCCATTCCGGGCAGTCCGTTCCACTCGGGTACGAACGATCGCTGGGTGACGACGAATACGGCCGGCACGTTCGCCTATGTGACGAACGAAGGCAGCAACAACATGTCGGCTTATACGATCGACCACTCGACCGGTGCCCTGACGCCCGTCGCGGGCAGCCCCTTTGCGACCGGGACGACTCCGATCTCCGTCACCCTGAATCCCGCCGGAACGTTTGCCTATGTCGCCAATGCCAACGGCGCCGCGGTGTCCGGATTCAGCGTCGATCAGACGACCGGTGGGCTCACGGCCATCTCGGGCAGTCCCTTTGCGACTGGAAACAACCCACAAAAAATCGCCGTCAACCCGGCTGGAACGTTCGCGTTCGTCACAAACGTTGGTGACAACACCATCTCCGTATTCAGCATAGACCCGTCGACAGGCGCTCTGACGCCCATCTCCGGCAGTCCCTTCACCAACGGAAACGGCAATTCCCCGGCCGGCATCACGGTCAATCCGGCGGGGACCGTCGTCTACGTGACAAACTCGCAGGCGAACATCATGGCGTTCAGCATCGATGCGGCCACGGGCGCACTCGCTCCGGTCGCCGGCAGCCCGTTCACGTCGAACTACGGCGGTTGGGGCTGGCAGTCCCTCGCGGTAAACCCCGCCGGTACGCTTGCCGTCGCGTCAACCGGTAACGGCGGTCATTTACTGACGTTTAGTATCGATCCCAGCACCGGTGCGCTGACCCAGCTGCCCGCGGACGCTTATGGGGCGTACGGCTACGGCGGCTCCAATTATGCTGTCTTCAATCAGGCGGGCACGCAAGCCTTCGTCTCGAACGCCTGGGGCCTCTGGGTGTCGGTCGTGAGCGTCGATTCGACGACCGGTGCCCTCACCGATGTCTCTGGGAGTCCATTTGGTGTCGGCGCGCGTCCCTTTGACATCGCGGTGGTGCAACGGCAATAGGATGACGTTGCCCGATCAGCGGGCACGCCGCCGCAGGGGCACGTCGCTGCGAAAGATAATTTCTCGCGGATACTGCCTCGCGTTTGATTTCCCCGATCGAGCGCTTTGGCCCCGCCACCGTCGCAAGCGATCGCTTCACGCCATCGGCGCGTAGGCATTGAGGAGCACTCGCGCCGTCAACGCAGCGCTACGCAGGGGGCCGTCGTCGGTGCCGAAGGTGCGGCGCGTGAGATAGCCGCCCTCCATGAGCAACATCAATGCGTCACCCAGCTCTTCCGGTTGGGACGCACCCGTCGCGGCGGCCAAGTCGCGAAAGCGTTGGCGCATTTCCGTCTTCTGTTTGATCGCAACCTGCCGCCCGGGATGTTCATCGTCGGCGATTTCCACCGACGCATTGGCAAAGGCGCAGCCCCGTGAGTCAGCGAAGCAGGTGTTTGTGACGTAGGCATCGAACAGCGCCTGAATCTGGCGGCGCGGGTCACCTGCGTGGGCGGCCACGATACTGTCCCACCAGACCCAGTATTCTCGGCCCTTCTGCTCCAGATACTCGGCCACCAGTTCGTCCTTCGACGCAAAGCTGCGATAAAAGCTCATCTTATTGGTGCCGGCTTCGGTGGCAATCAGATCCACTCCGACGTCGCGGATACCGTGCTTATAAAAGAGGTCGCAGGCGGTGTCGAAAATCCGATCCTTCACGCGCGGTTTGACGCAAGCAGCCATCGCCGGCTGCTCATCAGCCGCAGCGGATTCCGATTTGATCGCATGAAGCGACTCTTTGGTGCTCATAACCAACTCCTCTTGACATGTGAGTGACCGGTCACTAACATTTATTTACGATGTTACTTAGCGGTAACTCACAAATCCAGTGTCTGCGCCTCGAGGCGCTGTGTCAAGTCTCTGAATTGCAATGGGATGTCGCCATGAATCGTCGCAAGTTGCTCGTACCATTGTCCGCTCTCGCCCTCGCCGCTTCGGTCGCCCTTGGCGGCTGCGCGCCGTCCGTGGGCAAGTCCAGTGCCAAGACCACGCCGCCGGCTCCGCAGGTGACGGTGGCGGAGGTTCTCCACCAGCCGCTGCGCGATTGGTCGGATTTCACGGGACGCCTGGAGGCCGTCCAGTCGGTCGAGGTGCGACCGCGAGTCAGCGGCTTTATCGACCGCCTCGAGTTCCAGGAGGGCTCCCGGGTCAAGAAGGACCAGATTCTACTCCGCATCGACCCCCGGCCCTTTCGGGCCGAGGCGGATCGGCAACTGGCTGCCCGCGACCGCGCGCGGGCACAGCTGGAATTGGCCAAGGCCAACCACGCTCGGGCACAACGCCTGATCGGCGAGAACGCCATTTCCCGCGAAGAATTCGAGCGCCTATCCAGCGATGAGAGCGTTGCTGCGAGCGACCTGGCGGCGGCGACCGCTGCCCTCGAGGCGGCGCAGCTCAATCTTCAGTTCACGGAAGTGCGTTCCCCCATCGATGGCCGTGTGTCGCGAGCCCTCATCACCCAGGGAAATCTCGTCTCCAGCGACAGCGTGCTGACCACGATCGTGTCGGATGACCCAATCTACGCCAGCTTCGACGCCGACGAGCAGACCTTCCTGCACTACCGCCGCACGGCCGATCGCAGCGGGGGCGACCCCGTCTACCTGGGATTGGCCGACGAACAAGACTATCCGCACGCCGGAACTCTGAACTTCATCGACAACCAAATCGACCGCAAAACGGGAACGATTCGCGCCCGCGCGATATTCGCGAATCCCAAGGGCATTTTCTCACCCGGTCTGTTCGTGCGCATTCGGCTCGTGGGACATGACACCCGCGAGGCGGTGCTCATCGACGATCGCGCCGTCGGTACCGATCTCGGCAAAAAATTCGTGATGGTGCTGCAGTCCGATAGCACGGTGGAATATCGCAGCGTAACGCTCGGCTCCGAAGTCAACGGCATGCGGATCGTCAAGGGCGGCCTGCAGCCCGGCGACGTCATTGTCGTCAATGGATTGCAGCGCGTGCGCCCTGGCGCGACCGTGGCCGCGACCAGGGTGGAAATGAGCGGCGATCACAATGGTCTGCGCCAAGTCGCGCAGCTCTCCCCGCGCTAGCTGCATCCCGCTCCACGTGCCCTCAACTCCAACGAGTAAGTCATGAACGTGTCTCAATTCTTCATCACGCGGCCGATTTTTGCCGGCGTGCTATCGACCATCATATTGATCGCCGGTCTGATCGCATTGCCAAACCTGCCGATCAGCGAGTACCCCGAGGTGGTCCCGCCCACGGTGGTGGTGAGGGCCACCTATCCCGGCGCGAATCCGGAAGTCATCGCCGAGACCGTCGCCTCGCCGTTGGAGCAATCCATCAACGGCGTGGAGAACATGCTGTACCAGTCGTCCCAGGCCACGGCCGACGGCGTGATGACGCTGACCATTACCTTCAAGCTGGGCTCCGACGTGGATAAAGCCCAGGTGCTGGTGCAAAACCGGGTGGCGCAGGCCTTGCCGAAATTGCCGGTTGAAGTTCAGCGTCTGGGCGTGACCACCAACAAGGCATCGCCGGATCTCACCATGGTGGTGCATCTGATCTCTCCGAACAAGCGCTACGACATGCTGTATCTGTCGAATTACGCGACTCTGCGCGTGAAGGATGAGTTGGCGCGCCTCGACGGGGTCGGCGACGTGCAGCTCTTCGGCGCCGGCAATTACTCCATGCGGGTGTGGTTGGACCCCGACAAGGTCGCCGCGCGCAACCTCACGGCGGGCGATGTGGTGAAAGCCATCCGCGAGCAGAATGTGCAAGTTGCCGCGGGCGCCTTGGGCGCGCCGCCCACGCCCAATGCAGCGGACTTCCAGCTCGCCATCAACACCAAGGGTCGGCTGGTCTCTGAAGAGGACTTCGGAGCCATCGTGGTGCGCGCCGGCGACGCCGGCCAGATCACGCGGCTGCGCGACGTGGCACGCATTGAACTCGGCTCCGACAGCTACGCGCTACGCTCGCTGCTCGACAATAAGCCCGCCGTGGCAATACCCATTTTTGCCCGCCCCGGCAGCAATGCCATCGCCATCTCCCAGGAAGTGCGTGCCAAGATGGCGGAGCTCAAGAAGAGCTTCCCGGCGGACATGGACTACCGCATCGTCTACGACCCCACCGTGTTCGTGCGCAGCTCCATCGAGGCCGTCGTGCACACCCTCTTCGAAGCGATCATCCTGGTGGTCATCGTCGTCATCGTATTTCTTCAGACATGGCGCGCTTCCGTCATCCCCTTGATCGCGGTGCCCGTCTCGTTGATCGGCACCTTCGCTGTCATGAATGCGTTCGGTTTCTCGTTGAATGCGCTCAGCCTGTTCGGCATGGTGCTGGCCATCGGCATCGTGGTCGACGACTCGATCGTCGTCGTCGAAAACGTCGAGCGCAATATCGAGAAGGGCCTCAGCCCCAAACAGGCAACGGAGCGCGCCATGCGCGAGGTCACCGGTCCCATCGTGGCGACCGCATTGGTGTTGTGCGCCGTATTCGTGCCCACGGCTTTCATCAGCGGTCTGTCCGGCCAGTTCTACAAGCAATTCGCACTGACGATTGCCATCAGCACCGTGATTTCGGCGTTCAATTCCCTCACCTTGTCGCCGGCGCTGTCCGCCCTGCTCCTGAAACCGCAGGGCGCACCGCCCGATCGCCTGCAGCAACTCCTCAATGCCGCCTTTGGCTGGTTTTTTCGGCCCTTCAATCGCGCCTTCGCGCGCGCCGGCGAGGGCTACTTGCGCGGGGTCGCGCGTTTCGTCCGCGCCAGCGGTATCGTGCTGGTGATCTACGGTGGACTCATAGGCCTCGCCTGGCTGGGGTTCTCCACCACGCCGACCGGCTTCGTGCCGCCCCAGGACAAACAGTACCTCGTCGCATTCGCCCAGCTGCCCGATGCCGCGTCCTTGGACCGGACAGAGGATGTCATCCAGCGCATGGGGGAAATTGCCCTGAAGCAGCCGGGCGTCGAACATGCCGTGTCATTTCCCGGCCTGTCCATCAATGGTTTCACCAATAGTACGAACTCCGGTATCGTATTCGCCACGTTGAAACCCTTCGATGATCGCACCGGCCCGGGCCAGTCGGCCGCCGCGATCGCCGCAACGCTCAATCAGAAGTTCGCCGCCATCCAGGATGCGTATATTGCGATTTTCCCACCACCGCCCGTCCAGGGCTTGGGGACCATCGGCGGATTCCGGCTGCAGGTGCAGGACCGCGGCAGCGTCGGCTTCGAGGAGTTGTACCAGCAGACACAACATCTCATCGCCAAGGGTAACGCGACGCCGGGCCTCGCGGGTCTGTTCTCGAGCTTTCAAATCAACGTTCCACAGATTCACGCGGAGGTGGACCGCGAAAAGGCGAAGTCGCAGGGCATCGACCTCGATGACGTCTACGACACCATGCAGATTTATTTGGGATCCCTGTACGCCAATGACTTCAATCGCTTTGGACGCACGTATCAGGTCAACGTCCAGGCGGAGCCCGGATTTCGCCTGCAAGCCGAGGACATCGTGAAGCTCAAGACTCGCAATGCCGCCGGCGACATGATTCCTTTGAGTTCGTTCGTGACGGTCGAACCGAGTTCGGGTCCCGACCGCGTCATGCATTACAACGGGTTTCCCACCGCCGAGATCAACGGCGGCGCTGCGCCCGGGTTCAGTACCGGTCAGGCACAACAACTCATGGAGGATCTGGCCCATCGCGAATTGCCGAACGGCATGTCCTTCGAATGGACCGAGCTGACCTACCAGCAGATTCTGGCAGGCAACACCATGGTGTTTATTTTTCCGCTGGTCGTCCTTCTGGTGTTCCTCGTGTTGGCGGCCCAGTACGAGAGCCTCGCACTGCCGATTGCCGTCATCTTGATCATGCCCATGGTGTTGCTGTCGGCCATTCTCGGAGTGAAAGTCTCCGGCGGCGACAATAATATCTTCACGCAAATCAGCTTGATCGTGCTGGTCGGTCTCGCCAGCAAGAATGCGATCCTCATCGTCGAGTTCGCGCGTGAGGCCGAGGCGCAAGGCGCCTCGACGTTGCGGGCCATTCTGCGGGCCGCCCGCCTGCGGCTGCGTCCCATCCTGATGACCTCCTTCGCCTTCATCATGGGCGTCATTCCACTGGTGCTGAGCCATGGCGCCGGCGCGGAGATGCGCCACGCCATGGGTGTCGCCGTGTTCTCTGGCATGCTGGGCGTAACCTGCTTCGGTTTGATCCTGACCCCGGTGTTCTATTTGCTCGTGCGGCGACGTCGGCAGCGCGCGGCACAGCGCACGGGCGCACCGGTCCTCGCAACTCACTGACGTACTAACAAGGAAAGCCATGACCAAAATCGCTCTCGTCACCGGTGCCAACAAGGGCATCGGCTTCGAAACCGCCCGCCAACTCGCCGAGTCCGGCGGAGTCCACGTCATCCTGGCCGCGCGCGATCGCGCCAAGGGTGTCGCCGCCGCTCTCGTATTACAGGGTGAAGGACTCGACGTCGAGGCCTTGGGGCTCGATGTCACCAACGCCGCCAGCATCGCGGCCGCGGCCGAGGAAGTCGCCGCGAAATTCGGCAAGCTGGATATTCTCATCAACAACGCCGGTATCGGCCTTGACGACGGCAAGAAAAAGGTGTCCGAACAGACTCTCGATACGTGGCGCAAGACCTTCGATACCAACGTGTTCGGATTGATCGCCGTGACCCAGGCCTTCCTGCCCTTGCTGCACAAGTCCGACGCCGGCCGCATCGTCAATTTGTCGAGCATCTTGGCCTCCCTGACTCTGCACAGCGATCCCGGCTCGCCTATCTACGACTTCAAGGTTCCCGCTTACAACGCGTCGAAGACTGCCGTGAATGCCTGGACCGTTCAATTGGCCTACGAACTGAAGGACACCAAGATCAAGGTGAACTCGGCACATCCCGGCTGGGTCAAGACCGACATGGGCGGCCCTGCCGCCCCGATGGAAATCGTCGACGGCGCAAAAACGAGTGTGGCACTGGCGTCGATCGATGCTGACGGACCGAATGGCGCCTTCATCCATGTCGGCGCAACGCTGCCCTGGTGAGGACTGCCATGAAGCACTTGTTGACGATCGTCGCCTCGTTGGCACTCGCGGCCTGCGCCGCCGGGCCTGATTTCAAGCCGCCGGTGAACGCGCCGGGAACTCTCGTCAACGCGCGATCCTCGGCACTGGCGCCGCTGGAGCCGCGTTCTCCGGAAGGCGTGTGGTGGCAGCAATTCGATGACCCCATGCTGAACGATCTGATGGGCCGGGCGCTCGAATCCAATCTCGACATCAAGCTGGCCGGCGACCGCGTGCGTGCGGCTCATGCGGTATTTTCCGGATCCGAGTACGACTACGCGCCGCATGTTCCGCTGACAGCGGGCTACGCGGGAGCCAGGGAACAGGAACCCGGTTTCGGCAGCCAACGCATCAACGCCGAGAGCTATAGCGCGGGCCTGGACGTGGCGTGGGAGCTCGATCTGTTCGGGCACGTGCGCCGCACCGTGGAAGCCGCGCGCGGCGATTTGGCGGCTGAGCGGGAAGACCTGGAGTATGCCCGCATCGCCGTAGCTGCGGAGGTCGCGCGCAATTACTTTTCTCTGCGCAGCACGCAGCAGCAGATCAAAGTGGCGCACGACAATCTGGAGAACCAACGGGCAGCGGTGCACTTGACGTCGTTGCGGTACGAATCCGGCCGCGGCACCGAATTGGACGTACAGAGCAGCCGCGCGCGCCTCGCGGCAACGGAGGCGCTCCTGCCGCAGCTCGAGACAGCGCAAGCAGCAGAACTCTATCGACTTGCCGTGCTGCTCGGCCAGCGCCCTGGGACACTGGACTCGCAGTTACAGCCACAGGCCGTGCCCGTCTACGCCAAAGCGTTGCCCATCGGAAAAGATGGCGAGGACGTAGGAATTTTGATGCGCAACAGGCCCGACGTGCGCGAGGCCGAGCAAAGGTTGGCGGCCGCGACCGCGCGCACGGGCATTGCAACCGCCGACCTGTTTCCCCGCGTCACGGTGACCGGTTTCGTCGGCTTTCTGTCCGGCGACTTCAGTCACCTGTTCAGCTCCTCGAGCGGCACCGACGCCCGAGCGTGGTCCATCGCGCCAAGCGTAAGTTGGGCCGCACTCGACTACGGCTCGGTGCATGCACGCCTGCGCGCGAGCCGCGCCAATGCGGACGGCGCGCTGGTGAGCTATGAAAAGACCGTGCTCAACGCCCTGGAAGAGACGGAGAATGCGTTCGTGAATTATCGCGAACAACAAGCGCGTCTGAAAAGCCTGATTGAACAGGCCGAGGCTTCACACCGCGCAGCGGATCTCGCTGCCGTGCAATACCGAGAGGGCGTGACGGACTTTTTGACGCTGCTTGATGCACAGCGCACGCAACTGGCCGCCGAAAGCGCCGTTGCCGAAACCGAGGGCGCCGTGAACGCCGGCGTGGTGGCGATCTATAAGGCCTTGGGGGGCGTTGCTCCATCGCCGGCAGGACCTACAGTCCCGCCGTCAGAAACTTCGTGAACTATCGCTCACAACGAGGCCGTCTCGGCCCGGCTCGACGAGCGTCGTGCAATTTCAACACCTCGCCCCTGGATGAGGCGAGGTGCCATTCGACCTCCTCGGGTCAGTGTGCCGTGATCGTCATGAGCGCCGTGGCGGTCGCCGAGTAGCCGTACGAGTCCAACGCCGTTACCTTCAGCCTGTGGGTTCCCGTTACCGGCGAGTTCCAGGCGTAGTTGATGTAGGCGTTGTTGCTGTCGACCGAGAAGGTCATTCCCGAGGGAACCCCCGAGATAGTCACCTTGATTTTTCCCGCAATCCGGCTGACCGTCTGGGCAGGGGGAGGTGTGGGTGCCGGCGCCGAGTACACAGTGAGGGTCAGAGTGCCAGAACCGGACAGACCCGTATTCGCATCCTTCGCCGTGACCGGGATGCTCACCCAGGCACTCATTGAGCGGCTCATGGCTTTACGCGGACGACTTGGCGCATTCCATCTGGTCTTCGTCGGCAATCGTGTTTGTCTCACGGCAGCAAGGAGCTTCAAGTTGTTCGATCCCGATATCAATATGCCGATGACCCATCCTTCCCAGATCCAAACAGTGTTCGCGGCGCTCAAGTCGATGACAGATATCGTTCCCGATTTGAATCTAAACACCCGCATTTGGACAAAAAGGGGCGCGAGCTCCATGGCGGAGACTGATTCAGCGCCACGTTACGCCGCTGACGGTTTCAAGTACTCGCGGTAACGCGCGAGTGCGTCAGCCGCAAAATCCCGCGCCTCGCGTTCAAACCGATTCTCCCAGTATCCGCGCCGCATCGATTCAATCAGATATCGCGACCGAGTCAAATTGCCCGTGCTCCACTGCCGCAACACATGAAAGTATTCATGCAGTACCATCTCCGGTTCCGCAATGAACGCGGCGCCGCTGATCGCAAGCAAGATACGGTTCAGGCGTGTGGTCGCGGACATACCGAAGTGCGCTCGCGCATAGGCCGAGTGCTCGATGACTCTTACCTCTGCCACCGATTCATCGAATACTTTCCCGAGCGCGGCGCACACCTCTCGCGGAGGAACGTAACGTCGACCGAAGGGACTTCGAGCGGTCGAGCTGGTCATGCTCGAATGCTCAAGGGCATCTGGATCGCGGCAGAGACTCGATGCGCTTGCGTGGATACCGGCTCATGCGCGACCGTTTTGGGCAACGGCGTCGAGAAAGGTATGGGCCGCGGCGATGACCGCGTCGATCTCCCCCGCTTTCAGCGCATCCATAGGCCTTCGCAACCCATCGGCGTTGAGGTACGGTGTTTCCTCCGTCAGGAAAGCCCAGGCCGCCGCGGGATCCCGAATGATCGCGAGCACGCGTTCGATCCCCGGTACTACTGCGCCCGGTGCCATGATTTGTTCTATCGGTACCAGCACGCCGCGACGCGTGGCCCGCCACGCGAGCAGCCGTTTCGCTTCGATCCAGGCATAGACGGTGACGCGGGTGACCTCGAGCCGTTCAGCGGCTTCGCTGATGCTGAGCACGCGGCGCCCATCCGCGCCCGCGCGAGCGGAGGTTACGAGACGTTGTAGCGCGGCGGGTATCGACCGCGCAGCCACGGGCGCACCGGTGGCTTCGAGTGCGGCAGCCGCTTCCAACGCAGCGGCCACGATGTGCGGCACTTCATCGGGATGGCTTTCGACGAAACGCAGCGCTGCCCGCGACAGCACCGGGCGAGCCGTGAGCGGTTTTTCGATGGGGTCAATCGCGTCGGGTAGATCGCGGGCCATGGGATTGAATTCCGGTCGTCACCAAGAGCTCGAAGAGCCTACTTGAGAGTATACAAGTTGTATAGCTAGACCCCGACGCCCAACCACGCCACATACCTGTAGTCTGGCGCGATGGGCGCCACACCCCTCCTCCCCGACTCCATCTCCCTGACCAGCGACATTGCCTACCTCGGACTGATCTTCGCGCTGATCGTCGTCCCTCGTGCACTGCAGCGGTTTCGCCTGCCCGCACCCCTGTCGAGCATTGGGCTGGGAATGGTCGCGACGTTTGTGCTCGGCCCGGGTTATCACGATGCGACGCTCGTGCTGCTGGCAACGCTCGGGATCTCGTCACTGTTCCTGTTCGCCGGACTCGAGGTGGACCTGGGCGGCCTGCGCCGTGGTCGGGCGACGCTGCTGGTGCACCTCGTGATGCGCAGCTTGCTGCTCGCTGCAGTGACCTACGGTGGGAGGCGCCAGTTCGGCTTTTCCTGGGACACGTCGTTGATACTGGCGCTCGCGCTGCTGACGCCGTCGACTGGATTCATCCTGGAATCCCTTGCCCGCCTGGGACTCGATCCGGACGAACGCTACTGGGTGACCATCAAGGCGATCGGCAGCGAGATCCTCGCGCTGGCGGTGGTCTTTGTCGTTCTGCAGTCGGACTCCGCTCTGCACCTCGGCATCTCGACGCTGGCGATCCTGGCAATGATCATCGGTATCCCGCTGCTGTTCGGCCTGCTGGGGCGCCTCGTTGTTCCCTATGCGCCAGGCTCGGAATTCTCACTGCTGGTCATGGTCGGTCTGCTCTCGGCATACCTGACCGACCGGCTCGGTGTGCACGCTCTCGTCGGGGCGTTTCTCGCCGGGTTCATCGCACGGCTGCTGCGCAAGCGCATGCCGAGACTTGCATCGGCCGAGAATCTGCGGGCTATCCAGCTGTTCGCATCCTTCTTTATCCCATTCTACTTCTTCGTGGCCGGGCTCGGTATTCCCGCCGCGGCACTCCAATGGGAGGCGCTGCGCCTCGGAGTCGCGATCACTGCCGTAGCACTCCCCCTGCAAATCGCCATGGTGTGGTGCCAGCGCCGCTTCATCAAGGGTGAGACCGCATTGGCGAGCTTGCGTGTCGCGACCGCCTTGTCGCCGACGCTGATATTCACCTTGGTGCTGGCTACCATCCTGCGCGAGCGCTTCCACATCACCGACACGCTGTTCGGTGCGCTGCTGGTCTATGCGGCATTATCGACACTGCTGCCGTCGTTCGTGCTCGCCAAACCGGTTGACTTTTCGCCAGAGGTGTCAGGCGATGACGAGAGCCCGGTCGCCTGAGCAGCCGGCAACCCTATTCGTCGGCTTGAGGCGAATGTCGGAAATGAACGGGGTGCTATCCGGGCGCCTCGAGCAACAACAAACGCACCCTCTCGAGGTCCCGGCGTACGGTGCGGTCGGTCACGCCGAGGCACTCGGCAATCTCTTCGTTGCCGAGGGAGGCAAAATATCGCATTTCCACGACACTGACGAGGCGTGGGTCGACCTCCGCGAGTTCGCTCAATAGTTCGTCCAATCTCAAGAGTTCATCGCCCGGCGATGCGAGCGAATCGATGAGATACGAATTCAACGTCAAGCGCACGGCATCACCCCCGCGCCGGAGGGCGCGCGCCTGCCGAACGTAGTCGATGACAACCGAACGCATCACGTGAGAGGAATACGCCAAAAAATGCCTGCGATTTTCCGCCACCACTTTGCCGGCTTTGACAAATCGCAGATAAGCCTCGTTAACCAGCGAAGTGGTGTCCAGCGTCGTCATGTGGGGCATCCGGCGGATTCTTCGATGCGCCTGGGCATGAAGCTCGGGATACAAGAACGCATAGAGGCTATCGATCGCGCCGCGATCGCCGGTTGCGGCGGCCATCAGCATTTCAGTGACGTCGGATGGAGTATTCAAAGCCATGTCCGGAATGTGCGCGGCGCGCAGGGCTGCTCAGCCTTTACCGGCGGGGGTCTGAAAGTCAAGGTTGAGCCCCCGTCGATCGCCTCCACATGTCCCCCGGTGGACGCGGCGTGCACCCACGCCGCGTCCGATCCGCGCGAGCGCCCCTAGGACCGCGAACTTGCGCGGCCGGCGGCGCTTGTATCAATACAATTCATACAGCTGCCCCCCCCCTGCGACGATCGCAGTTCCCATCGGATTGTCATTCACGAGAGTCCACCCGGGGCAGGAAGCTCCGGTGCAGGTTACACCAGTCCATTTCCACACGGTGCGATCGCGGTGCATTTGATATAGATTGCCTTTATTCGCGACAATGCTGATCGCGGCAGGATTGTCGTCCAGTTCCACCCAGCCCGGGCATGAGCTGCCGGTGCAGGCGACGCCGGTCGAATGCCAAATGCTACCGTCGCCATGTAACTGGTAGAGATTGCCCCCGCCGGCCGCGATGCCGACATTGCCCGGGTTATCGTCGAGCCGGATCCATCCGCCGCAACTATTGCCGTTGCACGGAATACCCGTGTATTTCCAAATTTCACCGTTGTTGTGGCGCTGGTAGAGGTTATTGCCGTCTGCAGCGATTTGGACGGCGGCCGGGTTATCATCCAACCTGATCCAACCCGGGCAGGGATTGCCTACCGTGCAGGAGATGGGGTTGGATTTCTGCCAGATTTCGCCGTTGAAGTGCAGTTCGTACAAGTTACCGAGCGACGCCGCGATGTCGGCGGTCGCGGGATTGGAATCGAGCGTCTTCCAACCCGGGCACGCCCCGTTCTTGCAGGTGGCGCCGGTGAACGTCCGGACCGTGCCATTGACGTACTTCTCGTACAAGCTGCTGCCGTCGGCGACGAGGGACTGAACCTGCGGATTGTTGTCGAGATTGATCCAACCGGGGCAGGAGTAGCCGGTGCATGCCACCCCGGTCGATTTCCACACGCCCCCGTCCGTATGAAGCTGATAGAGGTTGTTGTTGGATGCGGCGATTTCGCTCGTCAAGGGATTGTCATCGAGCGTAACCCATCCGGCGCACAACACATCGCAGGTTCCGCCCTGGAATTTCCAGATCGTGTGTGCCGAACTCGCGACCGATACGGTGGTCTGATCGGACGTGCCCAGCGACACGTTCAGGCGTGTTTGCGCATTGGTGAAGTCCTCCAATACGTCCACACCGGGATCGGTACTGATGGTTTGGGAGTATCTTCCGGTCTGAGTCGTGTAGGCGCTCCCCGTCATGGTTATGCTGGGCGTGAAATCCGTAAAAGCGCTCGACGGCACCGGCCTTTGTGGGCTGGTATCCTCGACGATAAACTCCGCGCTCGTACCCACAGTCATGCAATTCGGCGTGCTTGGGCTCACAGAGCACAGCGGGAGTGCCTTCACCGACGCGCAGGGCGACCCCTTGGCCTCCGTGCAACTCAATAGGGCACCCGATCTTTCATCGAGGACGTAGCTGCAGCCGTAACCGCCGTTGGCATCGACTCCCCCTGTGGCGTTGCAATACCACTGTACCGAATAGATCAGATCGCCGGGTGCAGGCGCAAATGCGCCTCCGTAACCGTTGCTGTTCGGATCTCCGCAGCAATATTCTCGAAACACGCCATAGGCTGCGAGGCTGGGTGTGGTCTGAATCTGTACCCCGCCCTGTATCAATCCGGAGCCCGATACCAAGCCGCCTAACCCATTCCAGATGGCGATTCCGGTGTCGGTGGTTTTATCCCCGCCGGCGATGCCCGTCGGCACATTGAAGGTGACCTCGGTGGCAAGATAGGCGGGCGCCCCCGTCAAGCCCGATCCCACCCAATAGGGTGCCTTCGTTATCGTCACGGCCCGTGGGGCCGCCGCTGCGTTCGGGGCAGCGGCTCGCCCTGCGGCGTGGCGAACGGCGCCGGCGAGCCCATTCGTTTCCAACATGCGAGCGTGTTTGGAGGCGGCAGTGACCCAGCGCTCATAAGCACCCGGGCTCTCGACCGGATCCGGCCGAAGTCCGTAGCCCGCATGCATCAGTTGCGCCGCGGAATACGCCATCGGATCTCCGACCAGCGGCGGCCGATCGATACCCGGCTCGCCGGCAATATCGAGGGGTCGCGGTGTGAAGGTCTCTTCTGAGGTCAAATCCACCGAGAAACTTGGCGCGTTGCCTGCTGCATCGCTGCAGTTCATGCTCAGTCGCTGGACGACGTCGGCCGCCGTCGCGCGCACGGCGCCGAACCGCGCAAAGCCGTCGTGATCCGTGACGATCGAAATGCCCGCGGAGGCGTCCTTGCTGTTCTCGGGCTGCAGCGAGCAGCGCAGACCCGGCTTTGCGAGGACCGACGCGGCACGGTAGCTGCGTGCCCCCTCCACGTGTTTTGCGTAGCCGACTGTCGCGAGCGACTGGGCGCGGCCGGACAAAGGGGCGAATCCCAGTGTTGCGGCAACACTCAGAATGGCGGCGAGCCCCCAGCGATAGGGTTTTCCCGAACACCTCGACGAGTCGGTGACTCGGTTTCCATACCTGATATTCATCGCGATCTCCTGTCCAATAGTGTTGAATGCCGAACCCGTGCGTGTACGGCCGATTGCAATCAGCAAACGCTTTGCGCATGCCTTATCAATCCAAACGCAACGGATCGCCGTTACTGGACATTCGTCCGCAAAGATTTATTGAATGGACGGGGTTTGCAGGCGGATGCACTTCGGAAGCAGCTGATTTCGAACGATCGGTGTGTAATACCCTGACCGGAGGTCCCCGGAACCCCCGAAATACGCGCGATCTGCAAGATTCAACCGATGTGTGCGGTTCGAGCGCCGCTGCCGGCCCCCGCGCGTACGGATTCGATTCGCCTCCTGAACCAAGACCCGTATGCCGGCAAGGAGTCGAGGATCCGCTCCGCTTTGGCGAGCTCAGCCCGAGCGTGAACTAAATCTCCCGAGCGTGAGTAGTATTCGGCCATCATCGCGTCGAGTTCCGCAAGCCAAACGCTCGGCGCTGCTTCATGCGCCGTACGCAGGCGCAGCGCTTCCCGCAAATCGAGCCCCGCGGCACCGAGATTCCCGCTCGCCTCCTCCAGACGCCCCAGTGCTGCACGCATCCGCACGGAGTCATCGATGCTCATGGGTTCGCCGGCGCGCGTGGACCGCACCAGCTGCAGCGGGTTGACCCGCGCAAGGGTCGCGCGCGCGTCCTCCGGTCCAGGCATCACTTGCGTGTACGCAAACAGCACTTCGGGGAGCTGCGCCGTCGCGGCGCCGCCCAGTTCCAGCGTCAAATCGAGGGCCGCCTTGAATCGATCGCGCGCACCCGCCGCGTCGTTCTTCGCCAGCCGAAGTTCGCCCTGCCGCAAATCGAGGCGAATCGCTTGGATCGAGTGCGCATCCAGCGTTCCCGCGAACCCCGCCGTGGACTGGTTGATCAATGTGTCGGCTTCCGCCAGTTTATCGAGCAGGATCAGCACCTTCGCTTGTTCCAAGCCCGTGATGAGATTCAAGCGCCGATTACTCGGGTCGCGCGCCGCCGGTGATGTGAGAATCGCGTCGTAAATGGCGTTCGCGTCAGACAGATCGCCCATGGCAAGTTTCAATCGTGCTTGATGGATACGCATCGGCAACAGATCGCTGCTGTGCTCCCCCTCGGCCGCAATCACATTCGCAATGCCGTCGCCGATCGACTGATCCGCGGCATGGAACTCGCCCTGTTCGAAGAAGACGAGACCCAGATCGACTTGCGTCTCGGCATATCGGACGTATTGGGACCCATAGAGACCTTTGAAGGTGGATCCCGCATCGAGAAGATAGCTTTCGGCCTCGCGGAAGCGGTGTACGTGGCGCAGCATGTCACCGAAATTCAAGTATCCGAATGCGGCGATGTACGTACTCTTGCCGAAATTCCTCTCGGCCGCCGCTATCCCATCCCTGTAATAGGCCTCAGCCCTAGCATAGTCACCAACGCTCTCCCAGGTACGGGCGATGTAGAAATTCGCCCGTGACACCTGTTCAGTCCGCGAGTGTTCCGCCGTGAGCGCGGCCAGGGCCAGCTCGAGATGGCGGCGCGACTCGGGGCTCTCCGGGGGGTCGATGAGGTTGTGCAGGTTGCCGAGCAAGATCTCCGCCTTGGAGTAAACGGCGGATGTGTCCGCATGGACGGGCCCGATGCGCTCGACCACACTGTCGGCCAACGCGACGGCCTTGGCATATTCGCCCTTACTGACCAATACCTCGGCTTTTGCTTCCAGGGCCTCGAAGTACCGGGCGTCGTGAACGCCATACAGCCTTGCGGCAAGCGCCACGGACTCATCCATGATTTTGAGTGCGGAATCGAGCAGGTCGAGATTCTCGCTGAGCGAACCCATCAGCATCAACAGATCCAGGCGAATCGCCGAGTCGCCGCTGTACTTGAGAAAAAGTTGCCGCGTACCCAGGTCCAGCATCTGCTTTGCCGTGGCGTCCGCCGGGGACAGGCCGGCCGGCGTGTTGTCGGCGACTGATTCGAAGAGTCCGACCACAAAATCCCTGCTGGCCTTTTGTTTCTCGCTTTCGGTCCTTGCGACTTGGGCCTGCCACAGAGCGACGCCGGATCCCAGGCACAGCGCAACGGCCACCGCCGCGGCGGCACCAACCGCCAGTTTGTTGCGCGCAACGAATCGGCGCGAATTCTCCCATGAGTTCGCAGCGCGCGCGTTGATCGGCCGATTGTCGAGGTATCGCTGGATTTCGAGCGCCAAGGCATCCGCCGTCTGGTAGCGGTCGACCAGACGCCGGTGCAACGCCGTCAACACGATCGTGTCGAGATCACCGCGCAAGGCAGCGCGAAGCTTGGGCGGCGTCGTGGCATGCTTCGACGCATCCGATAACTCCAATGCGGCCACGCTCGGCTTGCGAATATCCGCGGACAGGATCGCCTCTTCCAATTCGCCGGCAGTGCTTCTCGTGAGCCTGTACGGGCGCTGTCCCGTGAGGAGTTCATAGAGAATGGCGCCGAGCGAATACACATCGGATGCGGTCGTGAGCGGCAGCCCCGCGATCTGCTCCGGGGAGGCGTAGTCGAGGGTGAGCGCGCGTCCCCCAAGCTGAGTGAGTGCGGTCTCGACACTGAGCCCTTCGGTGAGCAATTTCGCGATTCCGAAATCGAGGACCACGGCCGTGCCCTCTGCGGTCACGAGGATATTCGCCGGCTTGAGGTCCCTGTGGATGATCAGATTGCTGTGCGCATATTGAACCGCCCCCAAGACCTGCATGAACAGACGGAGGCGATCGCGCAATCCCAGATGCAAGTTGTCGCAATGCTCGGTGATTGGCAGTCCCTCGATATACTCCAATGCCAACCAAGGCTGACCGCGAGCGGTAACCCCGGCATCGCTGATCCGCGCAATGTGAGGATGATCGAGTTTCTCGAGAATCTCTCGTTCGCGGGCGATGCGGTCCGCGAGGTGCGCACCACTCCAACCCGCATGCGGCAGCTTCAAGGCGACTCGGCGTCCCACCAGGCCTTCCACGCGGCGTGCGAGCCACACGGTGGCCATGCCCCCGCGGCCGATCTCATGAACCAGTTCGTAGGGACCGATGCGGGCTGCGGCGTGAAGTTCCTCGGGATGCGCCGACTGAGCGGACGCCGCCACAGCGGCGTGCACTTCTCGGCGGATCAGTTCGGAAGCATCCGCGATGGGCGGCGGGGATTGTGCCAGCAGTCGCCGGAGTTGGGCCTTTAGCGGCTCGGCCTCGCCCGACAGAGCGTCGATCCAGGCCATCCTGTCTTCCGGCGCGAGATCGAGCCCTTCATCCAACAGCCGCGACAGAAGCACCAATTCGGCGGCATTACGCGTCATCGGAAACGGCACTTGGTCGCCACCGAGTTGCGCATTTGTCGCGTCGGAGTGCCTATGGCGGAGCGTCTCCCGGTGCCACAGGGCGGACGCCTCGAGGCGCGCTGCCGGGCACCAACCACCGGACTCCAATGCGTTTCCGGAACAGCAAGAGCGCCGTCACGACCAGCTGGATTCGACATCATCACGCAGGCTCCCAGACGTGGCGGGTTGCTCGGCCCCGGCGGACAATATACGCAAAACGGCGCGGGTCGATGACACGCAGCTACAAGATTCCGGCGACGCGGTGCAATTCGTGATCCGCATCGACCTCGCGACCTTGGCCGCAAGACCCCTTCGATTTTGTCGCGCCCGTTCGCAGCGCATGTCGTGTTTAACCCCTCAGTTTTCGATTACCCATGTGGACGGGGCATTCGCGAATGGATCGGATTCCTGCCCCGATGAACTACTCGACAACGATGAGGAGCGCCACCAATGACCGCCGCCGCACGACCACTTTGTCTCGCGATTTACACCGGTTTGTCCTGCCTGAGTATCGGCGCGGCCGCAGTTGCCGAGGCCGACCGTGCAACCGACGCTTACGAACTGTATTCGAACAATGCCACGGTCGCTACGAACATCCCAAGGATTCAAACCTTCGCGGATGCACCCAAGGGATTCGACCCGCTTACGGCAGCAAACGCGGACCTCGCCGCCTACGGACTTCCTCCGAGACCCGATCCCACGGCAGAGCCTGATCACTACGCGCTGTGGAAGCGTGCCATGAGCGCCGCCAGGATTCGTTGGCACGGTGCCCTCAGAGCGATCGCGACCGAAGGGGCTTCCGGGAACGGCACCCTGACCATGGAAACGATGAGTCCTGAAGCGGTTCCCGGCTCACCTGCAACACCCGACTCCTATACCTGGGGCGGGGTCGTGCTGACCAAATCGCTCACGAAATGGAATTCCGGCCAGTCTTTCAGGGACATCTACTCCGTGATGACCGTTCCGGTCGGTCAGCCTCCGTTTGGGGCCGGGTGCGACGACTACTTCACGATGACGTGGGCGGGCCTTGACGGGTATGTCAAGAATTCGAGCGTGCAACCCGGAGCGGGTCACGGCGCGTTGATCGGCGGCTTTCAGACCTACAGCAGTTGCAACAGTGCCGACACCGGGTACGACGCTATTTTCGGCTGGGAACCCGACTATCTTCAAGGGGCATTTGCCGTCCATCCCGGCGATTTGGTGTACACGGAGGTTACGAGTCCGCCGAAGGGCGTCAACGCCAGCTACCTGTTCATCGAAGACCTCACTACTCTGACGTACAGTGCCTACTCGATTCCAGTGTCCTACACCTTCATCGGGAACTCGGCTGAGTGGGTGGTCGAACGCCCATGCTGCGACTACCGCGGCGATCTGTACCCGCTCGTCAACAGCATCGATACGTTCTTCGATGGCGGCGCGGCACTCGACAATGCGGGCCATACCCTGTATCCAGGATCGCAGGCAAGTTCGACCCAGGTGCTTGCAATGCGAGATGACGCCGACGACCAAAATATTCTGGACGTTTACAGCGGCTCGGCGGGCCAGCAGGGATTGCATGGGCTACGTCTCGAGACGACGGGATGCGCCTACGCAGGAGGGTGTGCCGAGTTGGCGGCGCCGGGCGTGCGGGCGGTCCCCTAGGACTGCGATTCACGGGCCTCAAGCTCTCCCCAGCGGGTTGCCGGCGGCGGCAACCTCGCTGCACAGGCGGGCGATCATCTGGAAGTAGTCGGACATGGGTATCTCCAAACCATTGATCACAACGCGCGGCTGCGCGGGCGCCCACACCGGCCGGATCGATGCGTACGGATCGAGGGGCATTGCCTCTGCTTCTGTTTGCGCCTCAGTTTCCCGTGCGACCGAACTCGCCGGAGGTGCGGCACATTCACACGAGCCCGGCACCAGATCACCGGCGGTGATCGAGAAGAGTTCCAAACCGCGGCGATTGCCGACGACCATTTGCACGCCCGCGTCATTCGAAGAAGCGCTCCAGCAGCGCCTCGGCCTGGGCGGCCAACGGCAGAAAGTGCTCGTGCAAAGTCCGTTCGGCGGTGCTGTCACGGGTCTCCCGGTCTCCCTATTCGCCGGCGAGAACGTGTGGATGGGCTTCGAGCGCCTCATCAGCGAGTTGCTCCAGGGCTTCGCGAACGTCGACACTTATTATTTCAGCGCGACGCTCAAGGGCACGCTGCACATCGGCAATGGGTTCGTCTGGGACATCAACTATGCGAATTCGGACAACAAGGCGAATCAGACGTTCTACAACGGCTACAACCTGATCAACATGAAGATCGCCCTCGGCGACGTGCACGTCTGCAACGCGACGCCCGGATGCGTTCCGCTCGATCTGTTCGGCGGTCAGGGCCGGCCGATCACCCAGGCAATGCTGAACTACATCCGCGCGACGCAACTCGATTCGAGCGACGAGAAGCTGCAACTCGCCTCCGCGAACATCACCGGCGACTTGTTTCACATCGAGGACCGCGCCGCGGGATTTGCGGTCGGTGCCGAACATCGCAAGTACGACGCCGCGTTCAATCCGGATCCGCTGCGTCAGACCGGCGCCTCCCAGGATTCGCTCGCTTTCCCGGTCGGCGCCGGCTACCACGTCAATGAAGCCTACGCCGAGTTCAATTTCCCGCTGCTCGCGAGCCTTGCCACCAGCGCGGCGGTGCGCTACTCCGACTACTCGACCTTCGGTGGCGATACCACCGGCAAGCTCGGCTTCCGTTGGCAGCCGATCAAGGATCTCGGCTTGCGGGGCACCTATTCCAAAGGATTCCGGGCGCCGAACCTCGGTGAATTGTACGGCCTGACGCAGTTCGGACCGACGCTCGTCGATCCCTGTGGACCCACGACCGGCGCCGTCGTGACGGGACCGGCCGTAACGCCTCTGCAAAAAGCCTGCGTGGCGCAGGGCGTTCCCGTCGGGTATGTTCAGGCGAACACTCAGATCACCTCGTTCACCGGCGGCAACGCGGCGCTGCAGCCGGAGAAATCCGACAGCTACACGTTCGGCTTTCAGCACAAGGCATCCTGGGCGGAGAGCGCATTCACCGACAAGCTGGCCATCGAATCGAGCTATTACCACCATAAAATTACCGGCGCGATCCAGGCGGCCGATCTGCAATCCTTGTTGAACGGCTGCATCGCGGCCGGCGGCACGGGATCCATCCTATGTCAACCGTTCTCACGCCAGCCCAGCGGGAATCTCAATCCGCCCAAGAACTTCCTGCAAAACTTCGGCGAGATCCAGACCGGCGGCGTCGACGTGAAGGTTGATTGGAGCGGCACGTCGAATCCCTGGGGCAGGCTCGCGGCGTCCCTGCAGTTGACCTATGTCAGCAGCTACAAGGCCATCGACGGCTTCGGTAACGTCTCACAACGTCAACCCGGCATCGAGGTCAGCGACAGCTCGATCCCCCGGATTCGTGCAAATTCCCAGCTTGCCTGGGGGCTCGGCGACTGGAAGCTCAGCTACATCCTGCGCTACATCCATTCCGTCGAGGAGGCTTGCAGCAATGCGCCGGTGACCGGCGTGCCCGGCTGCGCGACCAGCGCCGGATTCCACACGCTCGATGCCGTCGTCTACAACGACGTGCAGGTCGACTGGTCGGATGCGCTGAAGCTCAAGGGCCTCAATCTGGCGCTCGGGGTGAACAACCTGTTCGGGCAGAACCCCCCGATTTGCTACACCTGTACGCTCAATGGGTATGACGCCGGGACCTACGACCTGCCGGGTGCTTTTTGGAACGTCAGGGCGAACTACAAATTCTGACGCCGCCTCTGTTCCCGCCTCAGGTACGGGTTGCCGGGCAGGCTGCCGCAAGACTCGAGGCCGACCTTGAGAGCGCATGGTCGGTGCCGAGCGAGGTCAGAAGTGAAACTGTCGCTCGTTTTGCCGCGTCACACATGCCCGGTTGGTCGTCGAGCGCGCGCTTGGCCTCGGCGAGCACGAGCAAGTCCTCGCCCACGTCCGCGCTTCCTGCCGGGTCGCGTGCCCGCTGCGCGCTTTCCTGGAATGCCTCTTCCGCCAATACGACGGCTTCGGCGAATCGCCGCTGCACGATGGCTATTTTGGCGGACAGCAGGAGCGCATATGGCAGGTACAGGCGCATGTTGCTGTCGACCGGTCGCAATTCCGGCAACATTGAATCCAGACGGCGCCGCGCATCATCCGCTCGGCCTTCGGCGAGCAGCGATTCTGCCCGAACGATCCGGGAATACAGAGCCGGCTGTTCACCGAGTGCGATGTTTTTGCGCGCCAGCGCCTCGACTCGATCGAGATCCGCTCCTGCTTCGGCAAATCGCCGCAACTGGATCAGGGCCCTCGGCCGAGTGGAAAGCGCATGCATTTGCAGGGAGGCTTCGTCTTCATTTTGAGCGGCGGTCAACGCCTTGTCGTACCAGGCCAATGCCCCGGCGGCATCACCCTCCCGCAGCAGGCATTTCGCGTACATGACGGCGATCGCAGTGATGACGGATCTGCCGGTCGATTGCACCCGCGAAACCACTTGACGTTCCATGGCGCAAGCGTCCTTCACCTCGCCGAACCCCATGAGTGTGGAGGCCACATTGTGCTTGGCGATCATGGTTGAATCCGTGTCTTCCAGTCCGTCACGCTCGTCCGCGGCGAGCGCCCGCTCGACGTACTCGAAGCCTTTTTTCATGTTCCCAGCTTGCTTGTAATAGTCGGCAACGCGGCCCAGGAGGTCGGCGTAGCGCACATCGTGCGTTTGGTCGGCCTGCTCGAGCAGCCCGAGCGCCTTCTCGCCGATCTGCGTGGCCTGTAGCGGGTTGCCTTGCGCTCTCGCCAAATCGGCTTCCGCTTCGAGGCAATCCTCGACGAACAGCGGATCGGGCTCTCGCACTCGAGCGAGTGCCGCCTGCCCTGCCCGCAAGCTGTCCGCGGCTGCACCCTTCCGGCCGAGATCGAGGTCCGCCCCGGACAGAGCGCATTGAGACCGCGCCATCAGGGATGGATCGTCCAGCCGATGGGCGATCGCGTCCGCGCGCTCCAACAAGGAATATTGTTTCTTGGTGAGACCCAGATCCGAGTAGCGTGCCGCCAGGTTGAGCATGGCGGCGATTCGGAACTGAGGATCCGTCGCGTAACGCTTTTCGAGCAGCTGTGCACCGGCGTCGACGAGCTGTTCGGCCGATGTCGGTTTTGCTCCGACCGTCGACATCATCAGCGTCACGAATTCCGCCTGCATTTCTGCACGCTTGGCCTGCGCGGTCATGCGGTCTCGCTGCATCTGCGCCTCGCGCATCTGCAGCACGGCAAACACGGTGACGACTATCAATGCCGCGGCCGCCAACGAGGCGGCAAAGACCGCCTTCGAGTTCCGCAGCAAAAACTTTCGCAGACGGTATCCCAGTAGATTGTCGCGGGCCGCGACCGGCTCATTGGCAAGATATCGTCGCAGGTCATCCGCCAGCGCCGCGGCGGTGGCGTAGCGTTCCTGCGGCAGCCTGCGCAGCGCTTTGGAGACGATCGCATCCAGGTCTCCGCGCAGCGCTGCGCGCGCGCCAGGTGCAGCGACGGCGGAAAGGCGCGGCGGTTCGCGGTCGAGAGCCTCTCGGATGCGCTGTGCTCGGGTGGAACCGCCGCCGACGGAGGGCAGCCGTCCGGCCAACAGGACGAACATCAGTACGCCAGCCTGATAGACGTCGGTGGCCGTGGACGCGGTTCCCCCGAGAAGCTGCTCCGGCGCCGCGAAATCGGGTGTCAGTGCGGCCTCCTCGATGCGTGTCGCTGCGCTTTCGGAATCGCCGTCCGAGTCCCCGCTCAGAAGCTTCGCAATGCCAAAGTCGAGGAGTTTGGCGGCTCCCTCAGAGGTGACGAGAACGTTTGTCGGTTTGATGTCCCGATGCACCACCAGATTGCTATGCGCATGCGCCACAGCCGACAGCACGTCGAGGAGCAGCCCCACCCGATCCGCGATCCCGAGCGAACGCGAATCGCAGAAAACGTCGATGCGCACGCCTTCGATGTACTCCAGCACCAGATACGGTCGGCCGTCCTCAGTGACGCCAGCATCCATGAGCCGCGCGATATGGGGATGTGCGAGGCGCGCGAGCAATCGGCCCTCGCGCCGGAATCGATCCAGAGCCGCGGGCGAGGCGGAATAACTGTCGAGGAACTTGATGGCGAACCGGCCCTCGAATCGACCGTCGCTGCGATGGGCAAGCCAGACTTGGCCCATTCCGCCGCGCCCAATGAGGCTGTCAATGGCATATGGGCCCACCTGCAGTCCCGTGAGAGAGGTCGCGACCGGAACAGGCACCGACTGTTCGAGGAAGTGATGTGCCTGTAGCTGGTCGCGATCCGCCAGTAATTCGCTCAAGGCGGCCGCGATTCCGGGATCCGTGGCTGACAGACGAGACATGTAATTCTGCGCTTCGCCGCCGTTCATCTCGAGCACCCGGTCCAAATGGGGTTCGATCTCGGCCCAGGTGTGTTCGCCATGGTCTGTACTGATGAGTGTCAAGACTTTTGGCCTTCAATATCGCGGTTACCCGCTCGGGATTCAGGAGGGCTAAAATCATATCGCACGTGATTTCTCTATGGCCGCCGCCTGGCAGGAGAGTGGAAACAGATGGTGCACTGCACTATACATGACGATGGTTCGGATCTGACCTGGATCGAATGACAAATGACACAGCCTTCACTCGAAAAGCAAATTCGATCGGCCGAGGCAGGCGATTCTCAATCGCGGCAGGAACTCTTCGTCACTCTATACGGCGAGTTGCGCCGGATAGCCGACCGGGAGCTGCGGCGCAATTCGATGCAGGCCGTGAGCCCGACGACCCTCTTGCATGAAACCTACCTCAATATGCGCGACCAGAATTCGACCGTCTTCCTGGGTCGCCCTCAATTCATGGCCTACGCGGCCCGCGCCATGCGCGGTTTGCTCATCGACTATTTTCGCAGCCGCCGGGCTCAGAAGCGCGGGGGCGGATTCGAAATCACGAGCCTGCCGACGGAGGTGCCCGAACCGGCCGTTGAGAATATCGATTTGGAACGACTCAGCGAGGCGCTCGATGAGTTGGAGAAGTCGAACACGAGGCTCGCACAGTTGGTCGATTTGAAGTTCTTTTGCGGATTCTCGTTTGCCGAAATCGGCGAATTTCTAGGCGTCACCGAACGCACGGCGCAGCGCGATTGGGACAAAGCGCGGATTTTACTGCATCGGTTCCTCACCCAGGTTGCTTGAGTAATCCAGGCGCGCGGCCACCGGTGCGCCGACCGTCGACTTCAGGTCGGGGGCCGGCAGATTCCCGTTTTCTTCGCTCGGTCTGAAAAAGCCTGTCGTGTTTTGTCGTGCGGTTTGCGATTACCCCTATGGACGCGGTATTCGCAAATGCAGCGAATTCCAGCGCCGATGGAATACCCGACAACACTCAGGAGCGTCACCCATGTTCTCCAACGCACGACCACTTCATCTCAGCATTTGCGCAGGTGTAACCTGCGTGAGTCTTGCAGCCGGCGCCGCGGTTTCCGCAGCCGACCGAGTAACCGATGCTTCCGAGCCTTATGCGAAGAGCGCCACCGTCGCCACGAACATGCCCGGGATTCGCACGTTCGCGGATGCGCCCAAGGGATTCGACCCTATCACTGCGGGCGACGCGGACCTTGCCGCCTATGGTTTTCCACCCCGACCCGACCCCACCGCAGAGCCGGATCACTATGCAACGTGGAAGCGTGCCATGACTGCCGCCAGGATCCGTTGGCACGGTGCGCTCAAAGCAATCCCGAACGAAACAGCCGCCGGTGACGTTGCCGTGGTTGGCACGGAACCGATGAGCCCCGACTTGGCGCAAGGCGCACCCGCAACACCGAGCTCCCTCAACTGGGCGGGCGTCGTGCTGACCAAATCGCTTACGAAATGGAATTCAGGTCAATCCTTCAGAGATATTTACACCATCATGACGGTTCCGGTCGGCCAGCCCTCATTTGGCTCCGGTTGCGACCCGTATCACCCGTATCGAGCGAGGACCTGGGCGGGCCTCAACGGCTATGTCAAGAATTCTCCGGTGCAACTTGCGGGGGGGCAAGGCGCTTTGATCGGAGGCTTTCAAGCGTTCATCGACTGCTTCACGGTGGAGACGAACTACTCGGCGATATTTGGCTGGGACCCTGGTGTCCTCGATGAGGCATTTCCCGTCCATCCCGGCGATTTGGTCTACACGGAGGTGTCGAGCCCGCCGCAGGGAATCTACAATAGTTACCTGTTCATTGAAGACCTCACGACCCTGACCTATAGCGCCTACTCGATCCCGGTCGATTACACATTCATCGGCAACTCGGCCGAGTGGGTGGTCGAACGCCCGTGCTGCGACTTCGGCGGCTATCTTTTCCCGCTCATCAATAGCATCGCGACGTATTTCGATGGTGGCGCGGCACTCGACAATGGAGGCCACACGTTGTATCCAGGGTCGCAGGCGACCTCGGCCCAGGTGATTTCGATGCGAGACGACACCAACGA
>Ga0302320_10002295_pt1 | contig 45254 bp, 39 predicted proteins | sample Bog_T0_3_FD_202130 | JGI IMG/M metagenome (GOLD analysis project Ga0302320, IMG submission 202130) | Peat permafrost microbial communities from Stordalen Mire near Abisko, Sweden - Bog_T0_3 | ecosystem: Environmental > Terrestrial > Soil > Wetlands > Peat | place: Sweden: Abisko, Stordalen Mire...
GGGTTTATTTGCCCGCACTGCTTCTGCTGCCGCAGTACTACGTTCTCCGCCTGCCTCATCTGCCCCCGATCAGTTTTGCCGATGCCGCCATTCTGCCCCTGGGCATTGCCTTGATGTTCAAGGGGGCACGGCAATGGCGCTGGGCGTGGATGGATCTGTGGGTGTTGCTGTTCGCCGTCTGCGCCGGACTTTCAGAGGCGTTCAGCACCGAACTGGCAAACGGAGACTGGACGCAACTGTTCTCGCGGGACTTCGCGGTGTCGCAGCGGCTCAGCACCAACATCGCGGATGGCGGCCTGATGTTCGTTGCGGGGGTTTTGACAATGGTGCTTCCTTACATGGCCGGCAAGCTGCTCATCGAGCAGGAAGGCAATGCGATGCGCAAGCAACTCGTCGCGCGCATCGTCGCGTTGCTGGCTGTGGTCGCGGGATTAAGCATTTACGATTTCCTCACCGGCCGCAGCTTATGGCAGAAGCTGGCCGCTCCTTTCCTGGGCGCGAACCAGAACGAAGTGTGGGAGCCGCAAACGCGCTGGGGATTCGGACGCATTGCAGGACCTTACGGCCACGCCATTCTGGCCGGCATGATTTTTCTCATCGGGCTGGTGTATTGCCTCTGGTTGCGCAGCGCCGATCGCAACTGGGGTTCGCGCCGCCTCATCCACGGCCTCCCCTTTACGCTGCGTGGCTTTGCGCTCGCCGCCATTGTGGCCGGATTGCTGATGACCCAGTCCCGCGGCCCATGGATCGGCGTAGGGCTGGCGCTGATTTTTGCGCTGCTCACGCGATACCTGCGGGTAGCGAAGGCAGCGATCGTGTTTGCGATCTTCTGCGTGATGTTTGCGGCAGGCGCTTTGTACTTCGCCGGCCAGTACACGGAGAAGGCGATGAGCCAGGCCTCTACGGAGGAGCAGCGCAACGCTATCTACCGCCGCCAGTTGCTTACCAATTACACGCCGTTGGTGATGGAGCGCAAGGCCTTTGGCTGGGGCATCACGACGCTTCCCGCGGTCAACGGCCAGGTGTCGATCGACAACCAGTACCTGATGCTTGCAGTCACCGAGGGATTCACGGGGCTGGCGGTGTTCCTGGCCATCGTAACGGGCAGCGCGGCGAAGCTGCTGCGCATGATCTCCCAGCCCATCCCGAGCGAGGACCGCATGCTGGCCCTTGCGCATCTCGCAGTGCTGATCGGGCTGATGACGACGCTAGCCACCGTCTATATGGGCGAACAGGTTGTGATGCTGTTCTTTCTTCTCACCGGCTGGGTGCAGGCGATGCACCCAGCAGTGGAGCGTGCGCCGCAACTGAACTCGTTAGCGCCGCCAATGGGTTTTCGGCGTGTGCTGGTTTAGAACGGGCTGCACGAATCCGGTTTTGAAAGGGCATGGCTTTAGCCGTGCCAGGAAAGGCGCATAAACAGCGGGGCTTTAGCCCCTGAGGGACATTTTTCGATCTGCTTAGAGCAATTATGCAACCGGATCTGGAAACGAGAGAAGCATTGATTTTCCAAAGCACATTTCTGACGGAAGGGCTGGCCGCGGCGATCGCGATGCTGACTGTACCGTTGCTGACCGATCTGGCCGTGTGCATTGCGGGAAATCTGCGCCGCGGGGGAAAAGCCAATACGGCGAAGCTGCGAGAAATTCGCCTCGCCGTAGTCGTGCCGGCTCATGACGAAGAAGCCATGATCGCGCGCACCGTGCAATCGCTGCTCCGAGCGGGCTGCGCGTCCAGTCTCCCGCACATCGCGGGAGATGGCGCAGCGGCGGCCTGCGGCGTTCCCTGGCACGTTCCCGTAATCGTGGTGGCGCACAACTGCACAGACCGAACCACCGCGGTGGCAGCGGCAACCGGCGCGCGCGTGGTGGAGCTGAACCACGTCGAGATGCGCGGCAAAGCCGTCGCCCTTCGCTCGGGCTTTGAGGCGGCGCGTGCCGTGGGCGCCAATGCATTTCTGGTGGTGGACGCTGACTCCGTCGCGAGCCCCAATCTCATCGCGGCCTCGACGATAGTTCTCGAGCGCGGCGCCGCAGCCACGCAGTGCCGCTACGAGCTCGAACTGCCGCGTTCGCGGCCGGCCACCTCGCTCGAGCGTCTGCGCGTGCTGGCGTTCAGAGGCATCAACGTTCTGCGGCCCCGGGGACGCGCTAGCCTGGGATTCTCCGCGGGAATTTTTGGAAATGGCTTCGCCGTAACAGACGAGACCTTGCAGCGCGTGCCCTTCACCGTCGACAGCATCTGCGAGGATCTTGAATACCACGTTCGCCTGGTGCTTGCGCGGCAGCGCGTAGCGTGGGTTGAAGAAGCGTACGTTCACGCTCCGCTGGCCCCGGTCCGCTCCGCACAGGCCATGCAGGAAGCACGCTGGGAGGGCGGCCGCTTTCACGTTGCCACGCGGGCCACGGGCAGATTACTGGCGGCGATGGCGCGCGGCAACTGGCGCGCCTTTGAGATGCTCGCCGAGGCCTGGAGCCTGCCGATTTCGCGCGGCGTTCTGGCCCTGATTCTGGCGGCCTTTTTGCCGCTGCACTGGCTGCACGTGTCCGCCATCGCAGGCGCGGCACTGGTGGTCGCCTATGTGCTTGAAGCGGTTTTCCTGGGTGACAACCCGTGGCGCGACTTGGCAGCACTGGCCGGCGCGCCCCTGCACATTCTTTGGAAACTCGCCATTACACCACTGGTCCTGCGCCACTCACGCGGCAGCGCGGAGTGGGCCCGCACGCATCGGGAGGCGCAAACGCCATGACCGAAGTGCACATGATTCCCGATACGCCCGATAAGGAAGTGGACTGGACAGTCGACCCAGACGCAGGCCGCGAGTTGGCTGCTGCTAGCGCGACGCCTGCGCTCCTCCATGAAGTGAATCGCAACTTCAGCCGCAATGTGTTCGCCACCATCCTCGCCCGCGTGGTGAATATGTTGCGCGGTGTAGTGCTGGTGCCCTTCCTGCTTTACCATCTGGGCCTCGAAGCCTACGGCATCTGGACCACGATTTTTATTTTGGTTTCGTATGTCGGCGTCACCACACTCGGCCTATCCAATGTCTACATCAAATACGTCGCCGAATTTCACGCCCGCCGCGAATACGATAAGGCCAACGCGCTGCTTTCCACAGGGCTGGCCATTACGATCCCCCTCTGCAGCGTCATCTTCCTCGCATTCCTTTTTGGATGGAAGCTGTACGCGCCATGGCTGCATCTGCCGCCCGCTCACGCCGTCGACGGCAAAGAGGCAGTCCTGATCGTGCTCGGCGTGTTTCTGTCCGCCATCGCGCTCAACGGATTCGGCGACGTTCTCGCCGGTTCCCAGCAGATCGCCGCCACGCAATGGTTCCTGATTCTCGGCGTTCTTGCGGAGTTCGCGGCCATTCTGTGGCTGGTGGGCGCAGGACGCGGCATCCGCGGATTGGCCGAGGCCTACCTGATCCGCACCATCGTCGCTGACGGCCTCACCATCTGGTGGACACTGAAAGAGCTAAAGTGGCTGCGCATCTCGCCGCGCCTGGTGCGGCGAGATGCCATTCGCTACGTTTTGCACTTTGGCGGTGTCGTCCAGTTTCAGAGCATGCTGTCGATCTTTCTCGCGTCCGTGGAGCGGGTGGTTGCGCTGAGTCTCATCGGCGCCGCCGCCGCCGGCCTGCTCGACGTGGCCAAGAAATGGCCCACATCGTTTTCCACCGTGCCCATGGCGTTTTTTGCGGCGCTCTTGCCGGCCGCGTCCCACGTTGACGCCGCTTCCAACAAGTCGGACCGCATCGACAACCTGCGCATGCTCTATCTCAGCAGTTCGCGCTATGCCAACCTGTGCACGTCGGCCTTCGTCGCCTTGTTTTCCTTCTTTGCCGCGCCTGTTCTGCACGTTTGGCTGGGCGCCCAATTCCCCATGGGCCAAAGGCTGATCGCCCTGTTCGTAATATTCAATCTAGCCATGCAATTCCACATGCTCACCGGACCGGGCACGTCGATGTTCCGCGGCATGGGCAGAGTCTACGAGGAGTTCACCTACTCCATTCCCAACCTGATCCTGCTCGGCGTAACTTTGCCGGCTGCGCGCTGGATCGAGGGTCGCTGGACGCCGTACGGAATCGGCGTCGCGGTGGCGGTGGCAACCGTCGTCTCGGCCTGCGTGCTCATGGGCCGCGTGCTCTTTGTGCTGCATCTTCCGCTTACGCACTTCCTGCGCGTGGTCATCGTTCCGGGACTTGCGCCGTATGCGATCGCGGGCGCCATGGCCTGGCCCGTCGCACAACTGGTGGCCTTGATGAACCGCTGGCAGGGAGCGGGAGTACTGTTTGCGGCAGGGATTTTGTACACGGCGGGTGCCGTTGCTGTTTTGAATCGCTGGGTATTAACAGACGCGGAGAAGCAAAAAGAAATCACGTGGTACCGCCGGAGCCTGGGCATGCTCCGAGGCAGGGAGGCAACTGCATGAATCGCCGGATGTACATCGCCGCTCTTCTTCCATTGGTCTTTGCGGGGATTGCCGCGGCGGCTCAAGCGCCCGCGCCTTTGCTGCCCCCGCCTGCCGCTGAAGAATCCACAGCGCAGGCCAACGCGCCGGTGCTAAAGCAGAATCCCCTGGAAGCCCTCCGCAACTTCGAGCCCGCTGCCGACGAAGCCTACCGGCTGGGCAAAGGCGACGAAATCACAGTGGACATTGCCGGGCGTCCCGATCTCGCGGCCAAGCTCGTGGTGGGGCCGGACGGCTGCGTCACGCTGCCGCTGGCCGGCGACGTCAAGCTGGACGGTATGACGCGCCCTGAAGCCGGCAAGGCGATTGAGGCGAAGCTTGCGCATTACTACGACAACCTCTCCGTCCAGGTCGCGGTGACGAAATACACATCGAATCGCGTGCTGGTGCTGGGCGCTGTGGCCACGCCGGGAGAAGTCACGTTTGAAGGTACGCCCACGCTGCTTGAAGCACTCACGCGCAGCGGCCTCGTGACCGGCCCCAACAAAGTAGCGGCGATTCCCGAGCGGTGCGCGATTTACCGCGGCAGCGACCAGGTGATGTGGGTCGAGCTTCGGCAACTGGTCGAGTCGGGCAATGCGCTGGCCGATCTGCGCCTGCGCCGCGACGATGTCATCTATGTGCCCAGCCTCGCGGAGCAGTTTGTTTCCGTGCTCGGCGAAGTGCAGCATCCGGGCGCGGTCCCAGTCACCAGCAACTCCACCTTGGCCAGCGTCCTTGCCGACGCCGGCGGCCTCACGGATCAGGCCGGCAACAATGCCCACATTCAAATTGTCGATCCCAGCACGGGAACCTCGCGCGTGCTGGCATTCAAGGATGTTCTGAACCCCGTGAAATCGCGTGAAGTAATCCTCAAACCAGGCCAGATTGTCTTTGTGCCTAAGACCGGCTTCGCGCGCGCCACATACGTATTCCAGCGGCTGAATCCGCTATTCCAGCTAAGCTCGCTGGCCTATTTAGGAGCAGTCCTATGAACCGGACATTCGATTCCAATGCGCCAGCGAATTCGCCTCGTCTGACGGACGGCGCTTCCGCCGTGCCCTCTGCGCCGCGCGGCTTCACCTCCGACCAGGCGCTCTTCCGTCTCGACCTCATGCGCAGCCTGCGCATGCATCGTCGTCTCGCCATCGGATTCATCCTTGCCGGCCTCCTGCTGGCTGCCATTTATACCGTCTTTAATTGGTCGATATACACAGCGCAAAGCCTGGTCTACATTCAGCCCACGCCATCAGCGGTGATGGAAGCGGCGCCCATGCACTGGCCGTATAACTACGATCCAGCTACGTACGACTCCTACATCCAGCAACAAATGCTGAGCATGACGCGCCCCGACGTGCTGGCAGGCGCGGTGAAAAAGTTGGCGCCGGGCGTTTGGCAGCAGAGCGGCGAAAGCGATCAGAGCGCGGCCGACCGATTGAAGGGCGCGGTGGAAGTGGCGCGCGTAGGAACCAGCTACCAGGTCGCCATCACGGCGCATGCCATGAACCCGGACACGGCTGCGGCATTGGCCAACGCCGTCGCGGCGAGCTACATCGAGAACACCTCCCACGAGCAAAAGGCCAGCGATTCCGGCCGCCTGACCATGCTCAAGGAAGAGCAGGAGCGCATCACGAAAGAGCTCGCCGACGATCGCGCCGAGCAAGCGGAACTCAACGCGCAATTGGGCGTGGCGGCCATCGGGCCGGAGGCTCCCCAACACTACGACAGTGACATCGCCCAGATTCACGCCGAGCTGGTGAAAGCGCGCAGCGATCACGACGAGGCAGCGGCGCGGCTCACTTCGATCAACTCCGGCAGCGGTCTTTCGTCGGCAGCTCTGAATGCGGAAGCCGATCAACTCATTTCGACCGATCCCGGATTGGCGAGCCTGAAGCAAGCCTTGCTCACGCGGCGCGCGACGCTGGTTTCGCATATGTCAGGCAAGACGCCGGACAATCCGCAATACAAGCAGGATCAGGAGGAAATCCAGAAGATCGACGCTTCGCTCGAGTCCGAAACCCAGGATCTGCGTGCCAAGGCCGCGGCGCGCATTGAGGAGCAGTTGCGCACCGATCTGGATCGCACCGCGAGCCTCGAAGCGCGCCTGAACGGGGAACTGGCGCAGATGACCAGGGCCGCGGCCGGCGCCACGCCCAAACTGCAACGTTCGAGCGACCTCGCCAACGACATCACCCGCCTGCAGACTCGTTACAACGCAGTCGACGAGCAGTTGCAGAACCAGACGCTCGAAGACAGCGCTCCGGGCACAGCCCACCTGGCCGAGGCCGCGGTCCCGCCCACTCATCCTGCGATTGCAGGAGTCGTCCGCAATGCACTCCTGCTGCTGTTTGCATTTATCTTCATCGGACTGGCGGCCGCGGTTCTCGCGCACAAGCTGGACCCGCACGTCTACGTCGCTGCGGACGTCGAGCAACTATTGGGTTATGCGCCGATGGCGCAGTTGCCGGACTTCGACGAAGTTTCAGACGAAGTGGCCGAAGAGCATCTGTTGCGGCTGGCCTCGAGCATCGAATTCGCCGCGAACGACGGCCAACTGACGAGCTACGTATTTACCGGAACCGGCCCCGGTGTGGGCGTGACCACGATTACTAGTCGCATAAAAGAAATGCTGGGAGTGCTGGGCAAAGAGGCCGCGCTGGTGGATGCCGCCGGACCCGTGCCTGCGGAACGGCTGCCGGGGACGGAACTTCAGCGGAACACGCGGGCAACGCCACTGTTGTCGCAGAACGGCGAAGGGATCCCTTTCGCACGCGAGGGCCTGATGCTGACCGATGCTGCGCCGCTGACCGTTTCGGCAGAGGCCGAATACTTCGCGCGACGCGCCGATTGCACGATCCTGGTGATCGAGTCGGGAGTGACCACGCGCGCACAGCTTCGCTCCGCGGCCAGCAGCTTGCAGCGCCTCAACCCCGCCGCCGTTGGCTTCGTGTTGAACCGCGTGAGTCTCAAGAATGCAGACGAGAGCTTTCGTAACTCCGTGAGCGAAGTGGAACGGCACTTGCGCGTGCAGGGACTCACTGCGGCACGGACCGCCGCGCAAAGTCCCCGCATCGTGCCTGGAGCCACGCACGTCAGCCCGATGCGGCAGATCCCCGCACCGGCGGAGACCGCCGAACGAACCGCGCCGCAATGGGCCGCTCCCGGGCAGGCCGCCGTTGCTCCGCAGCCCCTTTCGCAACCCGCTCCTGTTGTTGCGGAAAATCGGGAACCGCAACTCTTCCCGCAGCCCGCGCCGGTCGTCCCAGCTTCCCTGCGGCGGCCGACAGCACTGGCTGCTCTACGGAATATTGCACCACCATCTCTTTGGCTTGCGGGGGGCGCATCCCAGCCTGCGCGAGAGCCAGCCGCCAAACCTGTTCGTAAGGATGCGCCGCAGCCTGTACTCAAGCCAATGCCTGCATTCGATCCCATAAGGGAGCCGAAGCCACAGTCCGCGTCATGGACAGAGACGCCGCCCGTCCAGCAACCCCAAGATGAGACTCCCCATTGGTTGACCGAGGAGCCTCCCTGGTGGATGACGAAATCGCCAACCTATACCGAGTCTGCGATGGAGCAGCTGCCCACACCGCATACAGGCGCGTGGCATTCCGTGGCTGCACATGATCGCCAAAATCCTGCTGTAGCGGAAGCGCGGGAGGAAGAAAAGGCCCCTGACGAAATGCCGACCCGCTTGAGTGGATTGAGAGGCGTCCTTTTCTCGTTGGGAGTCAAGGATCTCAGCCCGAAAAAGTCTGCCGAACCACACGGCAACGGCAACGGCGCACCCGCGAATGCGCCCCCGTCCCATCCCGAGCAAACCATGGTGGCAGAGGCATCGGTTCCGCAGCCGGAACCTGAAACCGCTGAGGCCGAAGTCGAATCCAAAGCGGAAGAACCAGCTTCGCGCCGCGCCGCGCCGCGCTGGGTGACGGCAGAGCCAGAATTCCTGCCTCCGCCCATCGAAGAGACTGACAAAGGCAAAGAATCTCGTTGGGATCTTGGGAAATACGACACCGGCGTCCGCGACGACATCCAGATTCTGCCGTCGCGGCGCGGACAGTACAAACGCTGAACGCGAAGGCCGCGAAAAGGCAGTCTCCCCGTTGCCGGCCCTGCCTCCGCCGCAATTTTGCATCGACGCGGCCGCGGCGATAAGATAACCCCAAGCGCCGCGCGACGCTTTCGAAAAGCGACGGCGCGATCCCCGCAAGAATCAAAAGGCAAATCCGCAGGCCAGCGAGACGATCCCAGGCAATCCTGAAACCGGAGAAACTACGATGCCGGAAGCTGACGATCCCAGGGCTAATCAAGGCCCATCGAAATCGATCACGAGACGCCGTTTCATCCTCGGCGTGATTGCCGGTGGCGCCGTCGTTGGCGCGGCCAGCTACCGGATTCTTGCCCCGGGCGGGCGTCGGACCCTCGGCGGCGAACGGCTGATCACGCTGAACGTAAACGGCCAGCCGCGCCGCGTGGAAGTGATGAAGCAGGAAACCCTGGCTTGGACACTGCGCTACAAACTGGGTCTGACGGGAACCAAGCTGGGCTGCGACCGCGCGGAGTGCGGAGCTTGCACAGTGCTCATCGACGACGTTCCGCACTATAGCTGCTCCGTGCTCACCAACACGGTGCGCGGGCGCAAGGTGACCACCATCGAGGGCCTCGCGGCGGACGACGGCACGCTGCACCCGGTGCAGCAGGCGGTCGTCGACGCGCAGGGCTTCCAGTGCGCGTTCTGCATGTCGGGCTTCATAATGGCCACCGTTGGGTATCTGAAGACGCATCCCACTCCCACGCGAACCGAGCTGGCGCACGGCATCAGCGGCAATCTGTGCCGCTGCCAGGACTACAACAAAATCCTGGACGCGATGATGCTCGGTGCAGAAAGAATGCGAACCGCCGTGCCTGCCGCCGAGAAAGCGAGATCCTGAGCCATGCCGGACACACCGCAAGAGAGCGCGATGAAGGCTGAGAGCGAAAAGCCGCGCCCCTACGGCACGGGATACAAGCTGATCGGCAAGAACTACAAGACGCCGGACCTGATGGCTAAGGTAACGGGGCGTTCGAAGTATGCCGAGGATTTTCGCGCCGAGGGAATGCTGTTTTGCCGGCTGGTGCTCAGCCCCATGCCGCATGGGCGTATTCGGCACATCGACACGAGCGACGCCCTCGCGATGCCGGGTGTGAAGGCAGTGCTGACCGCCGACGATATTCCCGCGCAAGCTGATTTTCTTGCCGACAACGGTCAAACCATCAAGGCCAACAAGTGGGGCGAGCGGGCACTGACCAACGAGCCCATGTTCCAGGGCGATCCAATTCTGGCGGTGGCCGCTGTGGACGAGTTGACCTGTGCCGAGGCCATCGAAAAAATCAAAATCGACATGGAACCGTTGCCGTTCGTCATCGATCCGCTGGACAGTCTGCGTCCGGGCGGCCCGAATCCGCACGCGGACGGAAATGTGTGGACGCGAGGCAGCTCCGGGCAGGAGATTACGGAATTGAAGTGGACGAAAGACGATTTTGCCGAGTTCGATCAAGGACGGCTGCCCATGGGAAAATCCACGGGCGACTGGTCGTACGGCGATCTCGACGCGGGATTCCGCGACGCCGCGCTGGTGCTGGATGAATCGTTTGTGACTCCCGACGTGAGCCACCAATGTCTGGAGCCGCGCACCGCCATGGCGTACTGGCAGAACGGAAAGTTGTATCTGCACACGGGAACGCAAAGCACGTTTCAGACCGTGCCGGCGATTGCGCGCTGGATGAATCTCAAAGACGATCAGGTGGTGCTTGTCAGCGAATATACCGGCGGCGGCTTTGGCAGCAAGGTCACCGGCTCCGTGATCATGATTATTCCGGCCATCCTTTCGCGCAAACTAAATGCCCCGGTCATGATGCGCATCAGCCGTGAAGAAGAGCACTACATCGGCCGTGCGCGTCCCAGCGTTTTGGGCCGCGCGAAGATCGGGTTCGCGAAGGACGGGCGGATCACGGCGCTCGATTACTACACCGTGACCAATAGCGGCGGTTACGACAACGAGGACGATGGCTCTTCCTCGAGCCGCATTGTGTCGCTGCTTTATCAGGTGCCGGCGATGCGCTGGCGGGGTGTTTCGGTCATGACGAATACGCCCACGCGCAGCGCACAGAGCGCGCCCGGAGGGATGCAGGGCATCACCATCATCGAACCGATTCTGGCCAAGGCAGCGCGAAAACTGGGCGTGGATCAGGTGGCGATGCGGCGCGTAAACTGCCCGGAGGGCAAAGTGGAGTACGGACCGCCGAGTCATGGAAAACGGGCGCACGTGACGAGTTGCTTTTTGAAGCAGGCGCTGGACCAGGGCGCGGAGCAGTTCAAATGGCAGGAGCGCGCGGCGCGGCCAAAACGAATCGGTTCGACGGCGCGCGGCGTGGGCGTCTCGCTCAGCACATTTCACGGAGGAACGATCGGCTTCGACGGGCTACTGGTGATTACGCCGGAAGGACGTGTGCGTTTCCACTCCGGTATCGGCAACCTGGGAACCGAGTCGGTGATGGACGTACACCGCGCCGGCGCTGAGGTGCTGGGCGTGCCATGGGAGCTTTGCGACGTGGTGTGGGGCGATACCTCGCGCGTTTTTCCATACACCTGCGCCTCAGGCGGAAGCCAGACGACCCATGCCATGACGCGGGCCGCATTTGCCGTGGCCACGGAGTGCAAACAGAAGCTGAAGGAAGTTGCCGCAAAGTCGCTCGGCGGAAAACCCGAGGATTACGAAGTCGACAGCGGGCGCGTATTCCGCAAAGGCGGCGGCGCGGGATTGACTTTGGCGCAGGCGGCCCAAAAGGCAATCACATTGGGCGGCATCTACGACGGGCACGAGGCGCCGGACGACGTGAACAAGGTGACGAAGGCGGCGGTGGTGGCACTGGCCGCACAGGGACTGGTGGTGTCCGCGCGCGACAAGGCGCCGCGCGACGGCGACACGTTCTCCTACGTGGCGACCTTTGCCGAGGTCGAAGTGGATGTGGAGACGGGCAAATACTTCATCACGGATTTTCTGGCCTATGGCGACGTGGGCACAGTGTTGCATCCCCACTCGCTCGGCGGACAGATGCTGGGCCGCTCGACGCTGGGGATTGCGCACGCTATCGGGCAGAAATGGGTGTACGATCCCGAGTACGGCGTCGCGGTGGCGAAGCGTTTTTATCAGAACAGGCCGCCGACGATTCTCGATGTGCCGGTCGACATGCAGTGGGCAGCGCTCAACATTCCCGATCCCGAAACACCCGTAGGCGCGCGCGGCGTGGGCGAACCTCCAGTGGGCGGAGGCTGCGCGTCCATTTTGAATGCGTTGAGCGATGCCCTGGGCGACGAGATCTTCCAGCGCGCGCCAGTCAACGCCGATACGATTCTGGCGTCGCTGGAAGCGGGACGCCCAATGCAGTACCCGTTCACGGCAAGCATTTAATCGGGTTGGAGACGGAGTCAAGAATGGCAGTCATACGAGACGTGATGCCGGCTTTTGATCTGCTGCAGCCGGCCTCTGCCGCGGAGGCGCAAAAGCTGTTGCAGCAAAATGACGAAGCGTGGGTGATGGCCGGCGGCCTTGACAGCTTCGACTGGCTGAAGGACCGCATCAAGAAGCCGAAGGTGCTAGTGGATTTGAGCGGCGTGGAGGAGCTGAAGGGCGTCCGCGCGACCAGCGACGGCGTGGAAATCGGCGCCATGACGACGCTGACGGAGATTGCGAACCACGCGGCGATCCAAAAAGACTACGGCGTGCTGGCGCAGGCCGTCTCGCTGGTGGCCTCGCCGCAGATCCGCAACCAGGGAACCCTGGGCGGCAATGTATCGCAGGACGTGCGCTGCTGGTACTACCGCGGCGGATGGCCGTGTTACCGCGCAGGCGGAAACATTTGTTACGCGGATACGCCGGTGGGGCGCAACCGCGAGCACGCCATCTTTGGCGCCAACCGCTGCGTGGCCGTGCACCCGTCCGATTCGGTTCCTGCGCTGATCGTGCTCGACGCGAAGTTCGTGGTGCAGACGGCGAAGGGCGAGCAGGTTGTAGATGCGGAGGACTATTTTGTCGGGCCGGAGGATGACATCACGCGCATCAACATGCTGCGCCCGGGCGATCTGCTGACGGCGATCCGCATTCCCGCCACGTGGGCCGGCGCGAAGTTCTATTTCGAGAAAGTCCGCGACCGCAATGTGTGGGATTTTCCGCTGATGAACGTAGCATCGGCGATCAAGCTCAACGGAAACATCATCGACCAGATCCGCATCGCGGTGAATGCCGTATCGCCGCGGCCCATGCGGCTCAAGGCCGTCGAAGACGCGGTGCGCGGCCAGTCTGCGAATGACGCTACCGGCGAGATGGCCGGTAAACTCGCCGTCGAGGGCGCGGTTCCGCTGCAGTTCAACGGCTACAAGATTCCCTTGATGAGGAACTTGGTGAAGCGCGCGATTGCCGGCGCGGGACAGCCGTCGTCGACCGGCACGCTGGCCGAAGGACAAAGCGCACAGGAGGCGACATGCCGCAGCTAATTCAGTGGGCGACAAGTCCGTGGGGCAAGTCGGTCCCGATCCATATCGCGTGGGGTCTGATCTGGATCGCGGTCATCGCGGGACTGAGCTTCATGATCGTGCACGCGCTCTACTTGATCATCGTTAAGCCGCCGAAGCGATTCGCTGAACGCAAGGCTGAAGTGAATGCCGCTGCAATTCCAGAGCGCGTGCCGAGGCACTCGCTGGCCGCGCGGCTGTTCCACTGGATCATGGCGGCGGCAATGTTTACGCTGCTGCTCACCGCGTTTCTGCCCAGGGTGGGAGTCAAGTTCAACTGGGTGGTCTATCACTGGATCGCCGGCCTGGTGCTGACGGCATCGATTCTGTTTCACGTCGTGCATGCGACGTTCTTCATGGACTTCTGGTCAATCTGGCCGGACAAGACGGACCTGCGCGACGCCATGAACCGTGTGCGGCGGTTTTTCGGCAAAGATGCGCCGTTGCCCGGCAAATTTGCCAAGTATCCTCTCGAAAACAAGCTCTACCACGGCGCGATCCTGCTCGCCGGGCTGGCAGTAATCGCCACCGGCCTGTTCATGATGAAGCGCGTGCAGACCGGGATCTTCACGCGCAATCCGTATCTTTTCTCTGACATGACGTGGGGCCTGATGTATGTCCTGCACGGGCTCGCCGGAGTGGGTTTGATCGCGCTGGTGATGGTCCACGTCTATATGGGAATCCGGCCCGAGAAGTTCCCCATCACCAAGTCGATGATCTTCGGCTGGATGAGCCGCGATTTTTATCTCGAGGAGCACGATACCCGGAGATGGGCCGTGAAGGCGCAGGTGACTTCCAAGGAAGAGCAGGGTTATGCCGCAAGCGATGGCGACTGAAGTTCAGAAGCAGTGCGAAACCATTGAAGAGTGCTACGAGTTCACGCTCTCCTTTGCAGCGCGTGGGTCCGCGAGCGACGAAGGCAGCGAATTGAGAGCGCATTTGACGCGCGCCGTGGCGGCGATGCGCGGCCTGGAGCGGAGTTGTGCTGAGTCGATCGCGCAGGAAAAGCTTGCGGCCCCCGACAAAAGCAGAGTCGACAAATATGAGGCATTCTTTGCGGTCCTCAAGCGCGATGCGGAGAGCGCACTGGCGGCGATGGAATTGGTCCTGGCGCAGCCGAGGATCGGTGCGCAGCTGATCGATAATCTGAATGCGTCCATCCATTTGCGCGCGCTGCTGGCCGACCTGTTTCTCGTGACCGAGATTCTGGACGTGCGGCAGAAGTAGCGCCGGTCAAAGAGAGATGATGAGATCACGCGGCCGGAACGCTTCGCACTAGAATCCTTCGCGACAGGCAAGGCGCATGTATTCAACCCAGGTTCTCGATCATTTTGAACACCCACGCAACGCGGGGACGATAGCCGATGCGAATGCATCGGCGCGCATCGAGAATCCAGCGTGCGGCGACGTTCTGGAGCTCACACTGAAAGTCGATGGCGACCAGATCGCGGAGATCTGTTTCCGCGCCAAGGGGTGCGTAGCCGCGATGGCGTGCGGCTCGGCTCTCGCGGAACTGCTGCGCGGCAAGAGCGTGGACGAGGCGCGGAACCTGACCAGGGAAGAGCTGCTCCGCGCGGTGGGCGGATTACCGCAAGCATCGTCGCACGCCAGCCACCTGGCGATGGATGCGCTACAGGCGGTGCTCCAACAGCTTTCAAAGAAAAACTGAATTTCCGAAAACATTACTCGGCGACGGCGGCGTAGTCTTCCGGCGTGTTGAGCCCGGCCTTGGCCAACGGCTCAGGCACCGGAACGTAGACCACGCGGGAAACGTGGGCGTGAAGAACCTCGCGTGCGTTGCTGGTGATGTCCGCCTTGAGAAAAGCGTCGATAAGATCGCGATTAGCGAGGAGGGGATGGCCGTGTTTGCCGTCATGTTCGGGAGCGACAGCCCAGAAGCCGGCAGTGAGTGCGCCGAGGAATGCGTTATAAAGGCGCTCCAGCGAGGAAGGGCTCAGCGGCGGGCAATCCACAGGCGTAATAATGGCAGCGTCGCAGCCGCGGTCGAGCAGATCGTGCAGACCCATCTGCAATGAACTGAACTGGCCGTTTTCTGGAGCTGGATTTCGGACGAGATAAGCCCCGCACGCACCAACCTTAGTGGCGATGGCATCGGCGTTCTTGCCGGCAACGACAACGTTCAAGCGCGTGAAGTGATTGAAAGCCAAAAGCGCCGCGGAGAGCAACGTGTGGGGCGGCGAATCGGTGGCGCCCGGCAGCGGAGGAGGCCAGGGGAGCATCGCCTTGTCTGCTCCCATCCGCGTGGAGTCACCGGCCGCGAGAACGAGCCCGGCGAGTTGAACGGGTTCATCCATGGAGAGAAGATACCGCTACAGGGAGCACAGAAGCAAAGAGGGATGAATTACGGAGATTATTTTTCAACGGCCGCGGGTAGGGATTCGCCCTGAACCGCTGATTCGTGGGCAGCGATATGCCTGCCGCTTTGGAACCAGCTCATGTGCGGCAGAGCGCGTTCTGTGCGGCGGCGAATGGCGATGAGCTCGGCGAGGATGGAAACGGCAATTTCTTCCGGCGTGACGGCGCCGATGTCGAGGCCGACCGGTGAATACACGCGGTCAAACAGCTCGGGGCTGAGCCCTTCGCGAGTAAGCTCGCGAAAGACAGTAATGGCTTTCCGTTTAGAGCCGACCATGCCGATGTAGCGCGCCGGAGTCTGCACGGCCCAGCGCAGAACGCGCATGTCGTCGCGATGGCCGCGCGTGGCGATGACGATACAAGAAGACTCGGCGGGTGCGAGTTCCTTGAATGCCTCGTCGAATTCGCGCGCGACAACCTGAACCGCGTCGGGAAAGCGCTCGGCGTTGGCGTAGGCTTCGCGGTCGTCGGCGACGATGCATTCAAAGCCCGCATTCCGCGCGGCCTTGAAGAGCTCGAGAGCCACGTGGCCCGCACCGAAAATGTAAAGCAGCGACGACGGCAGAACCGGCTCGATGAAAATTTCGAGCGTACCGCCGCAGACCAGGCCGGTGTCGTATTTAGGATCCTGATTAAGATCGAAGGTCAGGCTGCGCGGCTTTTCCTGGGCCATCACTTCACGCGCCGCCTGCCACACTTCAGCCTCCACGCAGCCGCCGCCGATGGTCCCGGCGATGGTACCGTCATCGCGGATCAGCATTTTTGCGCTTTGGAAGGATGGGATCGAGCCGCGCGAATTCACAATGGTGGCCACCGCGCCACGGCGGCCCTCGCGTTGCAACTTCACGATCTCCTCATATATATTCATTCCTCTCGATTATTGGATTGGCGGCAGTCGAAGTCAAACCGAGGCGAGAGGGCGTCGGCGCGGAAGCCGGTTGCGCAGCCCGTGAACCCACCGGTCTTCCGTGACCTGCGAGCCTATTGCTCAATGGGCGCAATTCGGTTACTTTCTAAGACTCACCATTCTTTTCGATGGAGGTCGCAAGAAATGCCCCAAATGGTTCGATATTCGACCGCCTGCCCGACTTGTATGGGCCGCTGGTGGCGTCGTAGCGCAGAGGGGACGGCATGAGCTCAGCAACCTTACCAGACGATCCACATCTGAAGGCGCGGTTCGGGGAACTGAAACCGGCGCTCACTGCGCAGGCAGCGGTGATTGAAGCCGACCGCTGCCTGAACTGTTTTGACGCACCGTGCACGGCCGCGTGTCCCACGCATATCGACGTGCCGGGATTCATCAAGCGCATCGCCTCCGGCAATTTGCGCGGGTCGGCATTGCGCATTCTCGACGCCAACATTCTGGGCGCGAGCTGCGCGCGCGTCTGTCCGGTAGACGTGTTGTGCGAAGGCGCCTGCGTCCTGCTACGCCAGAATCACAAGCCGATCCAGATCGCGCTGCTGCAGCGGCATGCCATGGACGCCTTCTGGGCGTCCGGCGAGACGCCACCGGCGAAGGCGGCGGCAACGAAGAAGCTGCGCGTGGCATGTGTTGGGGGCGGCCCGGCCTCGCTGGCGTGCGCAGCGGAGTTGTGCCGCGCGGGCGCGTGGGCCACAGTAATCGAACGCCGCGAGCTGCCGGGCGGATTGAACACCTACGGCGTGGCGGAGTACAAGTTGCGTGCCGCCGATAGCGTGCGCGAGGTGGAGATGATCCGGCAGCTGGGCGTGGAGTTCCGCTGCGGTGTGGAAGCGAATTCGGCTGCGGCGCTGGAAGCTCTGGAGGCGGAGTTCGATTTCGTCTTTCTGGGGCTGGGACTGGGCGCGATGCAGCGGCTCAATGTTCCCGGCGAAGATACCCAGGGCGTGATGAATGCCCTGGAGTTGATTGCCGCGTACAAGACCGGCCACGTGCGCGAATTGCACGGGACGGTAGTGGTGGTGGGCGCAGGCAATACCGCGATCGACGCCGCCAATGCCGCGCGCCGCCTGGGTGCGGACACCGTATATATGTTGTACCGGCGTAGCGAGCAGGAGATGTCGGCATTCGACTTCGAGTTCGAGCACGCGAAACAGGAAGGCGTGCAATTTCTGTGGCGCAGACTGCCGGTCGCCATCCGGCCGGACGCGCATGGGCGTCTGCAACTGGAAACGGTACAGGTGCGGCAGGCGGATCGCAAGCTCGAAGTGATTCCCGATTCAGAAGTGACGATCGATTGTGATCTGATCGTGCCGGCCATCGGTCAGTCGCCGCTGACTGAGCTGTTGCAGAAGTTGCGCGGCGTAGAGGTGTGCGAAGGGCGGATTGTGGCCGATCGCGAAACCGGGCAGACGGGCAACCCGCGTTACTTTGCCGGCGGCGATTGCGTCAACGGCGGGCGCGAAGTGGTGGATGCGGTGGCTGGCGGCAAACGCGCCGCAAGAGCGATGTTGAAATTTGCGGAGGTTGCTCATGCCTGACATTGGCGTGCGGAATTTTGCGGGAAAAATCAACTGCCCGAATCCGTTCTGGCTGGCCTCGGCGCCGCCCACCAACACAGGCGAGATGATCATGCGCGCCTTCGACGCGGGTTGGGGCGGCGCGGTGTGGAAGACCATCGGCGAGCCGGTGGTGAATGTGAGCTCGCGCTACTCGGCCACGGACTGGAACGGACAGCGCATCATGGGCTTCAACAATATCGAGCTCATCAGCGACCGCACCGTCGAACAAAATCTAACTGAAATGGCCGAGGTGAAGCGGCGTTACCCGAAGAACGCGGTGATTGCCTCGCTGATGGTGGCGTCGAACCGCGAGGCGTGGCACGAGATTGTAACCCGCGCCGAAGATGCCGGAGCTGACGGACTCGAGCTGAACTTCGGCTGCCCGCACGGCATGAGCGAGCGCGGCATGGGCTCGGCGGTAGGTCAGGTGCCGGAGTACGCGGAAATGATTACCGCATGGGTGAAGGAAAAAGCGCGCACGCCCGTGCTGGTCAAGCTCACGCCGAATATCTCGGACATTCGCACAGTGGCGCGTGCAGCCAAGCGCGGCGGAGCGGATGGATTGTCGGCCATCAACACCATCAATTCGATTACAGGCATCGATCTGGACACGTTTGTGCCGCGGCCCAATGTAGACGGGAAAAGTTCGCACGGCGGCTACTGCGGGCCGGCGGTGAAACCCATCGCGTTGAACATGGTGCAGCAGATTATGGCCGATCCCGAAGCAGCGCTGCCGCTTTCCGGCATCGGCGGCATCGGATCGTGGCGCGACGCGGCGGAGTTCATGCTGCTGGGCTGCGGCACGGTGCAGGTGTGCACGGCGGTGATGCACTACGGATACCGCATCGTCGAAGACATGGCCGACGGCCTCGACAACTGGATGCGCGAAAAAGGCTTCAAGACCATCGATGATTTTCGCGGCCTGTCGGTAAATCGCGTGACGGAGTGGAAGCACCTCAACCTGAACTTCAAAATCGTCGCGCACATCGACGAACAAAAGTGCATCGGCTGCGACCTGTGCCACATTGCCTGTTGGGACGGCGCACACCAGTGCATTCATCTTGATCGCGTTTCCGGTCCCATTGACGGCCACGTCGAACTGCACCGCACGCCGGCCGCGCAGCAGGCCGAAAGTCTCGCCTCGATTGCAGAAACGCCAGTGACGCGCAAGGAACGCGAAGCGGCTTTCGCGCAGGGCCCGTATCCGACACCGCTCAAGCGCATTCCGCGTGTAGACGAGACCGAGTGCGTGGGCTGCAATTTGTGTTCCTGCGTGTGCCCGGTGGAGGAATGCATCACGATGGTGCGTGTCGATAAGGATGTCGCTCCGGAGACTTGGGAGCAGCGAACCAAGGGCGCAGCCTGCGCAGCACCGACGAGCGGAGACTAGGAGCGCCGGTCTCTAGACCGGCTGTCGTGCGGGCGTCCACGCCCGCACAGCTTACCCGGGCAAGAAATGAGGAAGATGCCATCATGAAGACGCTTATTCAGAACGGAACGGTAGTAAACGCCGACGCCAGCATAAAAGCCGATCTGCTGATCGACGGCGCAATCATTAAAGAAATCCGCGCGGGGATTCCGGCGAACTCCGCGGATAAGGTCGTCGATGCCACCGGCCTCCTGCTTATCCCCGGCGGAATCGACGCGCACACGCATCTCGACATGCCGTTCGGCGGGACCTATTCGGCCGACGATTTCGAGACCGGCACTCGCGCCGCTGCCATCGGCGGCACCACCACCATCGTCGATTTCGCCATTCAGGCCAAGGGCACCAAAATGCGCACCGCGCTCGACACCTGGTGGAAGAAAGCCGAAGGCAAGGCCTGCATTGACTACGGGCTGCACATGATCGTCACCGACCTGGGGGACGCGGGCCTTGAAGACATGGACGACATGGTGCGCGAGGGCGTGGCCAGCTTCAAACTGTTCATGGCCTATCCCAATGTGCTCATGGTCGACGACGCCACCATCTTCAAGGCGCTGCGGCAGACAGCGAAGAACGGCGCGTTAATCTGCATGCACGCGGAGAACGGCTCCGTGATCGACGTTATCGTGCAGCAGGCGCTGGCCGAGGGCAAGACCGCGCCCATTTATCACGCGCTCTCGCGGCCCACCAAGGCCGAGGCCGAAGCGGTGCACCGCGCGATCGCCATGGCGGAGATTGCCGGCGTGCCGATTTATATCGTGCATCTCTCCAGTGAAGACGCGCTCAATCAAGTCCGCGAAGCGCGCGACCGCGGCCTTCCGGCCTTCGCCGAAACCTGCCCGCAGTATTTGCTGCTTTCCATTGAAGACAACATGGAAGGCAAAGGCTGGGACGGCGCGAAGTACGTGTTCACGCCGCCGCTGCGCGAAAAGAGAAACCAACCCAAGCTGTGGGAGGGCCTGAAGAAGGACAACCTTCAGGTCGTGTCGACCGATCATTGTCCGTTCTGCTTCGCGGATCAGAAGAGTCTTGGCAAAGACGATTTCACCAAGATTCCCAACGGCGGCCCGGGCATCGAGAACCGGTTGCAATTGCTGCACCACCACGGCGTGGGCCAGGGAAATTTCTCCATCAATCGCTTCGTCGAGCTGGTGTCGACGGCGCCGGCGCGCATCTTCGGCATGTATCCGAAAAAGGGCGTGCTCGCCCCAGGCAGCGACGCCGACCTCGTCCTCTGGGATCCCAACGAGGACTACACCATCAGCGCCAAGACCCACCACATGAAGGTCGACTACTCCATGTTCGAGGGCTTCCGCGTCCGCGGCAACGCGCGCGATGTGTATTCGCGCGGCGAGCTAGTGGTGAGCGGCGGAAAGTTTATCGGCAAGCCCGGCCGCGGAAAATATTTGCGGCGCGAGGCGCGCGGCGGAGCGTGGAAGTAAAGCAGCTTCCAGCTCTCAGCTTTTAGCCTCTTCGTGCGAAGGTGGAAGTTGTGCTATCCCAAGTCTCAAAATCGAGACTTGGGGCACCCATTGTTCCTGCCGATCCTCACGCCGGCCTCATAATGGCATCTTTATCGCTCTGAAATTACATTCGAAATAGAGCAGCCACCCCACGGAGGAGGTCCCGTGAGCAGCATCGATCCATCCCTATCGAATCGCGACCTGCGGCCAACCGGACCGGCGCAGCGCACGTGGGGTTTCTACAATTACATGGCGCTGTGGTTTTCCATGTGCATGGAAATCACGACTTATCGCCTCGCGTCGGGGCTCATCGCCAACGGCATGGACTGGAAGCAGGCGCTCGGCACGGTGCTGCTCGGCAACCTGATCGTCTTGGTTCCTTTGCTGCTGAATGCGCACGCGGGCGCGAAGTACGGCATTCCGTTTCCTGTCTTTCTGCGCGCGTCGTTTGGCGTGCGCGGCGCCAACATTGCGGCGCTGTTGCGCGCGGTGGTGGCCTGCGGATGGTTCGGCATCCAATCGTGGATCGGCGGCAGCGCCATTGACGCCATGCTCATCGTCATCTGGCCGGCCGCGGCGGGCAATCGCGGTATCTTGTGGGCGTGCTTTCTGGGCTTCTGGCTGCTCAATATGGTCGTCGTCTGGCGCGGCGTTGAATCCATTCGCCGCCTGCAAGCCTTCGGCGCGCCGTTCATGTTCGTCATGGCCGCGGCGCTGCTCGTCTGGGTGCGCGTCAAAGCGGGCAGCTTTGGCGCCATGTTATCCACGCCCAGCCGCTTCCACTCCACGCATGAATTTCTCGCCGTGTTCTTTCCGTCTCTCACCGCCATGGTCGGCTACTGGGCCACGCTGGCGCTAAACATCCCCGATTTCACGCGCTATTCCAAATCACAAAGTGCACAATCGTGGGGCCAGGCGTTCGGATTGCCGGTGGCGATGGTGCTCTACACATTTCTCGGCATCGCGGTCACGTCGGCGTCGGCGGTGCTCTTCGGCAAGCCCATCTGGGACCCGGTCGAGCTGATCGGAATGTTTCATCAGCCGCTGGTGGCGTTTGTGGCCCTGATCGCCGTGCTGGTGGCCACGCTGAACGTGAACATCGGCGCCAACGTCGTCTCGCCGTCGAACGATTTCTCGAATCTCTATCCGCGGTTGATCAGTTTCAGAACGGGCGGCTTGATCACAGGATTTCTCGGCCTCGCGATGTGCCCGTGGAAGCTGCTGGCCACGCCGGACTCGTACATCTTCGGCTGGCTCATTGGCTACTCCGGGCTGCTCGGACCCGTGGCCGGCATCATGGTGTGCGATTACTTCTTCATCCGCGGCACGGAGCTCGACGTCAACTCGCTCTACCACAGCGAGGGCGCGTATCACTACACCAAGGGCGTTAATCCGCGGGCGCTCATTGCCCTCGCGCTGGGTGTGGGGTTGGCGCTGGTGGGCGTTTGGGTACCCAGCCTGCACTTCCTCTACGACTACGCGTGGTTCGTGGGCTTCTTCACCGCGGGCGCAACGTACGTAGCGATGATGAAGTTCGCGGCGCCGGTGGTACCCGAGGAACAGTGGTCGGTGGCCGGTGATCGGTGATCCATTGCCGGCTCATGTTGCGCGAATTGAATGGCCTGAATGGCCGGGCACCCCCCTCTCCCCCCTATTTCTGTGAGCAAATATCCTGTTTTCATTGCTTTACGCGATGGGTTGCCGCGTAAATATCTGAAAAGACATATAGTTGCTTGCAGAAATTAGACAACAAACGGGTTAGAGGCGGGCGACCGGTTTCGGGGATCAGGGTCCGTCGAACCGCACTCTGTGCCTCATTGAAGGCTTATGGGAATAGTCTGCGCCGGGAGGGGGAAATATTATGCAAAATGGCGCGGGAAAAATTTTGGGGCCGGGTTGGTGGGGATGGGCGTACACGGGGACCGATGCAAAAACTGGGGTAACTTCCGCATAGCCGGTTGTTCGCCCGAAACCCATAGAATTGCCTTCCGGGCACTCTCGAACTGTTCCAAAGACCTTCCTATATCCCCATTGCACGCGCTTAAATCCGCGCTGCCAAAAACCAGCAAGTGCAACGTGCCAGCGGAAACTGAAGGGAGTCAGTCCATGGACTCAAGAAGCTCGATCTTCCTCTTTAAGGCGGATGCTTTTCCGAGGGAGCCGAGAAGTTTGACCAACGCATAGACGACCACAATCGGCGCGATCACGACGCCTGCCCAGCAGGCGAGTCCGAAAACCATGATGCCCAGGAAACCGATCGTCTTTCCCGCGGCGTTCAAAAGAAAGGCGGGCGCGCCATGACCGGTGGGGTTGCCATTGATGACCCACTCGAAGAGCTTTGCCAGGAGGTAAAACAAGCCTTCCAGAACGGGCGCAAAGATGATGAGCCGGACCGATTTGCGAACCGCCTTATTTTCCGGCGAAAGCGCAACCTCGATTTTTGCGATCTCCTTTTGCCTTTCTTCCTTGCGGAGCCTGCGCTCGGCTTCTAAACGCTCCTGCGTGCGCCTGCGCTCCTCGGCTTGCTGCTGTTCCTGGAGCAGGCGCTGCTGTTCCTGGAGCAGGCGCTGCTGCTCGTTGAGACTGGCCTCGGTTGCCTTGAGCTGTTCCTGAAGGAGCCTGTTGATTTCACCCATTTCTTAAATCCTCATCTGCCATGGCCTCAAGGATGACGCCTTTGCGGTCTCGATCGGAATAGGATTTGAGGCAGTGATCGAGCCACTTGGCGGCCTGCGCGGATTTTCCCAGACGGCAGGCGTATTTAGCCGCGTCAAAGTAGGTTCGCCGGTCGGTAAGCTGGCGCTCCGCCTCGCTTCTGATATCCGGGACGAGGCGCCGGAATTCCTCAACGGCCATGTACTGACGCCCATCATCGAGGTAACTTCCAATCGCCATGCAGTGGCCGCTTTGATCCCAAAGCCCCTGGTGCTGATTGCGAAACGAGTCGATGGCCGCGAAGCATTGGCCATAATCGGATCCACACCGGCTGGTGAGATCGAGGTGATGGAGAAAGTCGCGAAGCTGCTCATCCCGCCGGATTCTCTTCTCCATGCGTTCCAGCGCAAGATCGAACTTCTGCTCGATGTAGTCCAGGTGCGCCAGATGGCGGTCGACGAGGAATATGTGATCGGCAGGCGCGTTAAGCTGGGATTCGAGGTAGTAATTTCGAGCCTGCGCGAAATCTTTCAGGTGTTGCTGGCAGAGATAGGCAAGTTGAAAATTGCGCGCCGGTTCAATGGTGGGGTGGGTCCTGGCGTTGCGCAGGCGAGCGATAGCTTCGTCGAGCATCGCCTTGCCCCTCTCAATTCCCGGTTCGTTGAGGGCCTCGCGAATAAAGGCGAGAATGGCGGCGAACTCCTCGGCAGCGGCCCTGAGCCGATAGGCGTCGTTCGCTTCCTTCGCTTTTGCTGCCTGAATGGCCTGATAGCGTCCGGGATAAGCCAGGACCTGTAGCACGTCCTCGAGCGTTCCATGAATCTGGCTCAGATCCCGATGCACGGTGTCGAAGCCCTGCCGGATGCCGGTATCCACGGTATGAAGGCCGGAGATGGTCTCGTTGAATCCCTGCATGAGCAGATCGCCAAGTCCGCTGCCGAGTTGAGCCACCTGGAGCGCAACGTCGCTGAGGGACTCGGTTTGAGCACTGTACATCTCAACCAAGGCGTCCTTGATCTGTTCCTGCCTGGCGGCGGCCAGATAAAGGCCGTGCTCGACTTCAATGCGATGGATCGGAGCCCTTAACGCATTGGGCCGGAGCCAATATTCGATCACTGCGCCCATTGGAGCTCGCGACATAAGCGCTCCTTGCATTTGACACAATCAGGGATGGCTAAACCGATAGATTAGCAGGTAGAAGGTCCGGTTTGCAGCGGTGGCAGGTCCCGATCTTGAGATCTGGGATCACACGAACCCAACCCAGCCACGAGTCGCTCCAGATATATGCCGCAGGGTCCCGTTACGCAGTTACGCACAGTTTGTCGCCCACTCGTCAATTACCCCTGAGTCAACAGAACCGCGGCTGAAGGAGTTCCTCAGCGCGCTATCCCACCCATGGCGCGATGGGACTGCGCCAAGGATTGGCAACCAAGTTCGTGCTGAGTTGACGGCGCGAGATGCAGGTCCATGGACTCGTCCCGGAATGCAGGGACTGGCTCAGAATGACCGAACTCAGGCTCAGGCTCGTGCGTTGGTTGCGCTGGTTGACAGGGGTATGACCAAGTCCTAAGCTTCTCCTATGGAGATCGATCTCACTCCCGAGCAGCACTCCTTCGTGCATCTGGGCATCGAGGAGGGGCGTTTCAAAGACTCCGCCGAAGCCGTGAAACACGCTTTGGACCAGTGGGTGGAACGCGAGCGGTCGCGGCTGGAATTGCTGGCGGCGATTGATGCGGGCGACGCTTCCCCGGAGCAGGATGACATCGTGCTTGATTCGGATGAGGATGTTGCGGAATTTATCAAGGGCATTGAACAGCGAGGTCGAGCCAGGCTCGCTGCGCGCTGATGCGGCTTTCGATCTCCAGCCGCGCTCGCATCGATCTGGATGCCATCTGGACCTACGTCGCCGCTGAAAGCGGTAGCATTGAACCGGCGAATCGACTTATAGCTTCAATTATGAGGTCAATCTATCTCTTGCGAGGCACTCCGTTCCTCGGAAGAAGCCGCGATTCCGATCTTCGACCGGGACTTCGCAGTCTCCCATCGGGAAGCTATGTAATTTTCTATAGGGTCAAGCAGCCAACAGTCCGCATTGTGCGCGTGTTGCACGGCGCTCGTGATGCGGGTGTGCTCCTGGCCAACGAGTAGACCGGGTTCAGAATCGGTGTACCCAGGCTCTTGCTTTCCCACCCATTTCGCAAGAAGCGCGAAATGGATGGGGCACGAGCGTTTTGGGCACAGCAATTGTGAAGCGAAATGAGCTACTCGACCAGCGCGTCGGCGATCGCCAGGTGTTCATCGAGCGCCGCGATGCCGAGGTCGAGCTCTTCCTTCGTCACGATGAGCGGCGGGGCGATGACGAAGTGGCTGACCCAGGCCTGGATCGACACACCCTGCGCCATCATCTTCGCGGCAATTTGATCGACCACCAGCGGCTTGCCTTCCACCTTGTCGCGATAGGTGTTGAAGAGCTGCTTGGTCTTGCGATTCTTCACGATCTCCACCGCGAAGAAGAGGCCGAGGCCGCGGACGTCGCCCACCGAGGGATGCTTTGCCTTGAGGGCCTCTAGTTTCTCGCGAACGTAAGGCTCGAGCTCAGCGGCGCGCTCCACAAGCTTGAGGCGCTGCATCTCTTCAATGGTGGCGACGGCAGGGCCGAGCGTGAGCGGGTGCGCCTCATACGTGTGCCCGTGCGAGAAGTAGTGGTCCTCAAAGTAGTCGGCAATTTTGGCAGTGGTCGCGCAGAGGCCGAGAGGCACGTAGGCCGAGGTGATGCCCTTGGCGGTGACAAGAATGTCGGGCTTCAGGTTCCAGTGGTTGATGGAGAACCAGCGGCCGGTGCGGCCCCATCCGGCCATCACTTCGTCGGCAATCATGAGCACGCCGTGGCGGTCGCAGATTTCGCGCAGACGCGGAAAATATTCAGGCGGCGGGACGAGTACGCCGTTGGTGCCGACCACGGGCTCGAAGATGATGGCCGCCACGTCACTCTCGTTGCGGATCATGTGCTCGATGTAGTCGGCGCAGGCGATGTTGCACGCGGGATAGGTGTGCTTGATGGGGCAGTCGTAGCAGTTGGTTTCGGGCGCGAAGACCACGTTGGCAATTTTGCCGGCCGGTTCCATGGCCCAGCGGCGCGGATCGCCGGTGGCCGCGATGGAGCCCGCGGTCGATCCATGATAGGAGCGGTAGCGCGAGATGATTTTGTTCTTGCCCGTAACCATGCGCGCGATTTTGAAGGCCGCTTCGTTGGCTTCGGTGCCGCTGGTGGTGAAGAAAAATCTTTCTAGACCTTTTGGAAGAATTTCGAGCAACTTCAGGCTTAGGCGCGCACGGGCGTCGGTAGCGTAGCCGGGCGCGGCATAGCAAAGCTCGCGCGCCTGTTCGGCGATGGCTTCGACGACACGCGGGTTCTTGTGGCCGAGGTTGACGCACATCAACTGCGAACTGAAATCGAGGTAGCGCTTGCCCGCGCCATCGGTGAACCAGCAGCCCTCGGCATCGGCGATGGTGAGCGGCTTCCAGCTTTTCTGAAAGCGCCAGGTGCCGTAGTTGGTCTGGCGCGTGATGGTGGAAACCTGTTCGGCTGTGAGCTCCGGGGATGCGGTTCTTTCACTCATGGATGCGATTCCTCCAAAGGATGCAGACAATCGTATCAGAAGGCAGGGAGCAAGGGAGCGAGTGAGCAAGGGAGCAAGGGAGCGAAAAGACAGGGACTTCCGGGCTACGGGAGATGTGAACCGTGAACACGTGGGTCGCAGGCCGTGAAGGAGTGAAAGAGTGAAGGCGAGAAAGAGAGAGGGCTGTTTTTCACTCTCTTCACTCTTGCAATTCATTCACTGCTTTCGCGCGCTAGATGCGGCCGGAGCCTGGCGCATGATGCTCGCCGATGAGGCGATCAATGAGGACGGAGAGGGTTTCGCCGGTGCGGGGCAGGATGAATTCTTCCACCTTCGAATCGTAGTCGAGTTTGAAGCTGGTGGCGAGCGCGGAGATCCAGATCTGGCGTACCGGCGCGTTGAGAGTGATGACGAAACGGGCCGCGGGATCTTCGAAGAGGACATTCAGTACGCCGCCCTGTTCCTCGACCTCGAAGCCTGCCTGTTCGCTTTCCTCTCGTGCGAAAAGATGCCGCTTGAGGTTGTCGAGCGCCGCTTCAGCCGCGCGCCGGAAGTCCTGCTCGTCTGGCATGGACACAGTGTAGCAAGGCAATTCCGCCCCAATCCTCGTGATTCTGCCCGCGCTATGGAAGCTCGTGTGTCCCAAGACTGGACAAAAATCGCGGAAGATTAAAGTCTTGCGTTTTGCCGCCGATATACTCCAGGAGAATCGAGAAATAATTATGGGAATAACCCCCATCCCCGGAATTCGCACGCTGCCAGCCGTGAAAGCGCCGCAAGGGGAATTTAGCCCGCCGGAGGTCCTCGATATCGACGGCTCGGCGAGACCGGGCGATGGCGACGGGCAGCGCGGCGGCAGAAAAGGCTCGGGAGCGGAAGAGAACGATGAGGACGATCTGATGCTGGAACCCGAAACGGAGCCAGGCGCAGAAGCGGAAGGCGGGTCACGGCAGGTCGATTATTTTGCCTGAGTGGAATAGCGACTCGGCGAGCCTGCAACTCAGCAAGTTAGCGAGTCAGAGAAACCGCCCCATCCAGGCACAGCTTGGACGGGGTATTCGTGTTTGTATTGGATGGAGTATGTTGCGGCGTCAGGCGTTGACGGAGTGGCTCAGGGGCTGTTCCGTGTAGATGGCCTCGGAGCCGGTTTCGGCGAGGCGCAGCAAACGATGCAGATAGGCACGCGAGATGGAGAGGCTGCGGGCGGCCAGGGTCTTGTTACCGTTGGCTTCGCGCACGGCTGAGACGGCCAGGTGGATTTTATAGTCGCGGAGCTGACGTTCGAAGGAGCTTGTCGGCTGGTAGTCGGCGATATCTACCACTTCGTCGAATGCGCCCGGGTCTTCTTCCTGCTCGGGGTTGTGCAGGTCCAGGTCTTCCGCGCGTACTGCGTGGCCCGGAGCGAGAATGATGGCGCGCTGCATGACGTTTTCGAGCTCACGCACGTTGCCGGGCCAATGGTAGCCCAGAAGCATGTCGAGGGCATCGGGCTCGATCGAATCCATGGGCTTCTGGAAGACGCCCGCGTAGTGGCGCATGAAGTGGCTCGCGATGAGCGGAATGTCTTCGGGACGATCCTGGAGCGGCGGCGAATCGATGCGCATGACGTTAATGCGGTAGTAGAGATCCTGGCGGAACTTGCCTTCGGCCACCAGCTTGGAAAGGTCCTGATGGGTGGCGAAGATGAGGCGCGCGCGCAATGGAACCAGCTTGTTCGAACCCAGGCGGTTGAATTCCATCTGTTGCAGGACGCGTAGCAGCTTGACCTGGGTGAAGAGGCTGAGGTCGCCGATTTCATCGAGGAATAGCGTGCCGTCGGCGGCCTGCTCAAAGTAGCCTTCGCGAGCGCCGACGGTTCCGGTGAAGGCGCCCTTCTCGTGGCCGAAAAGCTCGGCTTCGATGAGAGTTTCAGGAATGGCGCCGCAGGATACAGCGACGAAGGGCTTGTTGGCGCGGGAGCCGAGATTGTGAATGGCGCGGGCAATGAGTTCCTTGCCGGTGCCGCTTTCGCCGGTGACCAGAACCGCTGCATTGAGATTGGTTACGCTGCGCACCAACTGATAGACGCGCTGCATGCTGGGGCTGGATCCGATGATGCGATCGCACTTGCCCGGCTCCTCGACGCGGTGTTGCACACTGTACAACTGCTGCTTGAGCGCGGAGGTCTCGCAGGCGCGGCTGAGCATGGTCTTGAGGTCGCGAACCGAAGGCGGCCGGCGCGTGTAGCCGAAGGCTCCGGAACGGACAAGCTCGAATGCGGTGGACCGCAGACTGTCATCGGCCATAAGGATGGTCGGGACGTTGGAGGCAATGAGCCGGCGCGCGCAGTCGATGCGGGTTTGCAGGGAGTCCCCGTGGGAATACAGATCGAGAATCAGGACATCGCAGCTCCCGGCCGCAATCAGCGCTTCCATCCCCTCGCCGTCGGACTCGAGCAGAATCTCGAAATCCTTACCAAGGGCAGGCGAAAGAAGCGGTTGCAGCGTTCGGTCTTCGGAATATAGTCCAATTCTTGTCATGTGCCCACGGTCATCCAACTCACGGCATTTACGGTGCCGCCCTGGGAGCTTGGCGATGTAACCTCATGATCGACACTCGGTACCACACAAGATATGACTCTTTCGTGCTAGGAAGATGCCTGTGCCTCCTTCGTCAATCGGAATATGAGGAAATGCAGTTGAGAACGCCCGCACCAAAGTAATCTCTCGCCAGTAATCTCTCGCCGCAGCCCCGTCGCAATCGTCAATGCCGGTAATATCGGCATCGGGGACAGCGGAGATAGTGGTAAGATCGGCTCTCCACGTTACTGACGATTGCGCGGGAAGGTGCCCTGGAGCGTAGCCCGAAGCGCAAGACATCAGGCCGGCCCAATAGGTCAAGTTCGCTGGCAGGGGCCAGAAACTCTTTCCCTGGTAAAGGTTACGGCCCCCCTCAGCATGCAGCCTTGCAGCGGCAGATTGCGGTGATGTGAAGGCGATGTGAAGGTGTATACGGACCACTCCAAAAGCCGGTCCTGCCGTAAACAACCGTGTACACCCCCGCGGATCATCCTGAGTCATCTACTTCAATCTAAATGGCATATTGGCTAAATCAGTTTGGTTGCGCAATTGCTGTATAGCAGGGTGATCCCGGAACGCCGGAGGGATGAAGGAGCAGGAGGAATGCATTCGTTTGCCTGGTGGCCCACCGTTATCGTTCTGGGCGTGGCGACGTTCACTGACCTTCGCAGTCGGCGGATTCCGAACTGGCTGGTTTTGCCTTTTTTTGCGGTTGGAGTTGCGGTTTCAGCATGGCTCCACGGCTGGCATGGTTTAGGCCACAGCCTGGGCGGGGCGGGATTGGGACTATTGCTGTACGGAATTCTTTTCTTCATGGGCGGCATGGGCGCAGGCGATGTGAAGCTGTGCGCGGCGATCGGGGCCTGGATCGGTCCGGCGCAATTGATTTATGCCCTGGTGTTCACCGGATTAGTGGGTGGGCTGATGGCGTTGGCTTGGGCGGTGTGGGGAGGATTCTTGGGTGAGCTCTTCCAGCACGCGGGCGACCTGGCATTCGGTTCAAAGGACGATCGCGGAGAGGCAGTGTTGAGCAACCCGCGGCGGCGCAAGATGCCGTACGCGCCCGCCATCGCGATCGGGACCCTGATTTCGTTTTTTGCGCATTGAGGAATGAAGAAAGCTGATGTCCAGCTTGCAGCAAGCCGGATACGAGTTTCGGGCGCGCAACACGATCGCGCCACAAAGCGGCGGCACGGCAAGGAGAGTACGTAAAGTGGCAACAAATTTCTCCCCACATCTCGTCAATTCGAATGCCGAGACAGTCAGCGGCGCACCGATCTCCATCGCGCTGATCAGTCCTGATAGACGCCACCGCGATGCGGCGGCGCAGGCGCTGGCCGGATGCGCGGGATATGAGGTCTCCGAGTTCTCGAGTTACCCGGTGAGATTGGACGATGCTTCGGAGATCATGGACCAGAAGTTTAGCGTTGTGATCATTGATCTCGACGGCGACCCGAAGTTCGCGCTCGAGCTGGTAGAGAGCATCAGCGCCGATGGGTTTGCGACGGTGATGGTGTACTCCGAGAGCGCCGATCCCGAGCTTCTGGTGCGGTGCATGCGAGCCGGAGCACGCGAGTTTCTCACGCTTCCGCTGGAACAAAAGGTAGTGGAAGAAGCGCTGCTGCGGGCCGCAGCCCGCCAGCCGGTAGGGCGGACCGCGAAGAAGCGGGTGGGAAAGCTGTTTGCGTTCATGGCTTCCAAGGGCGGCGCCGGGGCCACCACGCTGGCCTGCAACTTCGCGGTGGCGCTGGCCAAAGCGTCGCAAGAGAAGACGCTTCTGATCGATCTGGACTTGCCGCTGGGTGATGCGGCGTTGAATCTGGGCATTACAGCGGAGTTTTCGACGGTGGATGCGCTGGAAGCCACGGATCGTCTGGATACACAATTCCTTTCCCAGCTCCTGGTGAAGCACAGCTCCGGTCTGTGGATGCTGGCGGCTCCCGGGAAGTTCATTCCGTACCAGGTAGCCAGCGAGGCCATCAACCAGTTGATGAACGTGGCGCGTAATGAGTTCGAAAACGTGGTGGTAGATCTGGGGTCGCAGTTGGAGATGATGGAAACGGCAGCGTACCGGGAAGCGAGCACGGTGTATCTGGTGACGCAGTCGGGCATTCCGGAGCTGCGCAACGCAAACCGGCTGATCCAACAGTTTTTCGCGGGCGCGGTGCCCAAGCTGGAGATCGTGCTGAACCGGTTTGAATCCCGCGGACAGAGCCTGCCGGAGGAACACGTTACGAAGGCGCTAACCAGGCCGGCGCAATGGAAGATTCCGAACGACTACGCAGCGGTGCGGAACATGCAGATTAGCGCCACGCCGCTGGTGCTGACGGACTCACCCATATCACGGCAGATCCGGAAGATGGTGAGCGCGGTGACCGGGAAGAGCGAAACCGTGGCCAAGAGCAAGAAGAACATATTCAGCCTGAGTTTCTTTGGATGATGTAGCGAGATGTTAAATTCCCCAACTGAATGGAAGGTAAACCGTGGAACTGCTGAACCTGGATGATTACAAAGCGGAGATTCACCGCACACTGATCTCAAAGCTGGATCTGGAGAAGCTGTCGCGCGTGAATTCAAGTCAGGCGCGTCAGGCGGTGTCGGGGCTGGTGAAAGAGATCATGTCGGACCAGCGGGTACCGCTGAACTTCGACGAGCAGGAGAGGATTCACGCCGACCTTCTGGACGAAGTCTTCGGTTTAGGGCCGCTGGAGCCGCTGCTGCGCGATCCCAAGATCTCCGACATCCTGGTCAACGACAAAGACCACGTGTTTGTGGAAAAAGGCGGCCTGCTACAGAAGGTGAACACCTCCTTCCGCGACGACCGGCATCTGATGCAGATCATCGATCGCATTGTTTCCAGGGTGGGCCGCAGAGTGGACGAGTCATCTCCCATGGTGGACGCCCGCCTGCCCGACGGATCGCGTGTCAATGCAATTATTCCGCCCCTGGCGCTGGATGGGCCGTCGATGTCGATCCGGCGTTTCGGAACCGGTCCGTTGGCGGCGAATCAACTGGTGCAGTTGAAGAGCATTTCGCCGGAGATGATGGAAGTGCTGTCGTCGGCGGTGCGGGCACGCATCAGCATCCTGGTTTCGGGTGGTACGGGCGCCGGCAAAACCACGTTCCTGAACATTCTGTCGCAGTACATTCCTAACAACGAGCGTCTGGTGACCATCGAGGACGCGGCCGAATTACGGCTGGCGCAGGAGAACATTGTGCGCCTGGAAACGCGGCCGCCGAACATCGAAGGCCAGGGCGCCATCAAGCAAAGGCAACTGCTCATCAACAGCCTGCGTATGCGTCCCGACCGCATCATCATCGGCGAGGTGCGCGGCGAGGAAGCCTTTGACATGTTGCAGGCCATGAACACGGGCCACGAGGGCTCGATGACAACGATTCACGCCAACACGCCCCGCGACGCCATTTCGCGTCTCGAGTCAATGGTGGCGATGACGAACATGAACCTGCCGGAGAAGTCAGTGCGGCAGCAGATCGCCTCGGCCCTCACGATCGTGGTGCAGGCGACGCGCATGAGCGACGGAACCCGCAAGATCACAAGCATTTCCGAGATCACGGGCATGGAAGAGAACGTGATCAGCATGCAGGAGATCTTCTCGTTCCAAAAGAAGGGGATTGGACCGGACGGCCGGGTGATCGGCGTGTTCATGCCCAGTCGCATCCGTCCCCATTTCCTGGAGAGGCTGCGGGTGTCGGGCATCGTGCTGCCGCCCAGCCTGTTCGACAAGGAAACACAAGTTAACTGAGAAGAAAGGAGGCGAACTGAGATGGGAATCATTGCAGTATTGGTATTCATCGGCGTATTTGTGGTCATTGCGCTGCCCATGGCACTCGCCGCACCCTCCGACAACTCCAAGAAGGCGCTGGCTACTCTGGACGCGGCGCTGAAAAGCGAGTCCAAGCAGGCAGTGCTACAGCAAAACATGGACCTGCGCAAGGATGAGCAACTGAGCAGCATTCCGTGGCTGAACAAGAAGCTGCTGAGCATCGAGCTGGCGCCCTATTTGCGCAAGATGCTGAGCCAGGCCGAACTGGATTGGAGCCCGGGCCGTCTGCTGATCATGACCGTGGCGTGCTGTGCGCTGCCGTCGTACTTCTTGTTCCTGTCATTCCAGTCCTACCCGCTGGCGCTGGTGGGCGGCGTGGTGTGTGGTTTGCTTCCTTTCGGATGGGTGGTATTCAAGCGGAGCCGGCGTTTTTCGGCATTCGAGAAGAACCTGCCGGAGGCGCTGGACCTGATGGTGAGCGGACTGCGCGCGGGGCACAGCCTGCTGGCAGCCATGGCCCTGGTATCCCGTGAGTGTCCGGAGCCGGTGAAGAGCGAGTTCAAGATTTGCTTTGAAGAACAGAACTACGGCCTGGAGATGAAGACGGCGCTGGAAAACATGCTCGCCCGGGTGCCGCTTCAGGATTTGAAGATCACAGCAACCGCGATCCTGATTCAGAAGGAGAGCGGCGGCAACCTGGCCGAGGTGCTGGACAAGACCTCGCATGTAATCCGGGAGCGGTTCCGGCTGAAGCGGCAGATCATGGTGCACACTGCGCAGGGGCGGCTTACGGGGTTGGTCCTTACCTGCCTGCCCATCGTGCTGGGCATCGGCATCTATTTCGTAGATCCGGACATGATCAGCATTTTGTGGCATCGCCAAATCGGCATCGATATGATGTGGGGCGCGGCCGGACTGATTATGCTAGGCGGGTTTGTGATCTGGAAGATCGTCAACATCGACGTATAGGGGAGAGGTATGGAATTCGCAATTTTCGCATTCTTGGCTGTATTTCTGCTCATCGCCAGCGGCGGACTTCTGCTGTTCTATCGCGAAGTCATGCTACAGCGCATCAGCGAAGTGATCCATCCGCGCCCCAAGGAGAAAAGCATCGGGTCGGTGGTGCAGCAAGCCAAGTCCTCGATCGGAAGCCTGATGGAGTCCGTCGAGAACCTGATGCCGAGGAGCGATAAGGAAGTTTCGATCGTGGTGCAGCGGCTGACGCGCGCGGGGTACCGCAACGAGTCGGCGGTGAAGGTTTTCTACGGCTGCAAAGTGGCAGCGCCGATTCTGCTGTCGGCCCTCGCGCTGGTGACAGGCTTGGCAAGCCTGGGTCCGTTTTTTGTGTACCTGATGACGCTGGGCGTGGGTTTTCTGGCGCCTGACTTCTGGCTTGGGAAGAAGATCAAGAAGCGGCAAAAGAAAATCAACCGCGGATTGCCCGATGTACTGGATCTGCTGGTGATCTGTATGGAAGCTGGCCTGAGCCTGGACCAGGCGACGGCGCGCACGGCGCAGGAATTAAACCAGTCGCAGCCGGAGTTGTGCGACGAACTGAACATCGTGGTGCTGGAACAACATGCCGGCCGAGGCCGCGCCGATGCATGGAAACACATGGCAGAACGCACCGGCGTAGAGAGTGTGCGCAATCTGGTTTCGATGCTGGTGCAGACGGAACAATTTGGAACCAGCATTGCCAAAGTGCTTCGCGTCCATTCGGACTCGCTGCGCGTTCAACGTGTGCAAATGATCGAGGAATTGGCAAGCAAGACTTCAGTGAAACTGGTCTTTCCGCTGGTACTGTTCATCTTTCCTGCGCTATTTCTGGTTACACTGGGACCAGCCGCGATTGTTATGGTCGAGTCTTTTTCGAAGTTAACCAACAAATAAAGGGGCAGGAAAGGAGAACGATATGGATACCACGCTTGTCAGAATTATTGCCGGGGTAGTGGCAGTCATCATTCTGGTGATTCTGATTCAACGCCGTCGCACTCGGGTCAAGTAAACGGTGAGCTTGAGTCCGTGGGTGTCTTCAGAAGGACAGGCGCCACGGCGAGAGCAAGACATTTCGCAGATTCGGGAGGACCTGCCCGGCGCCACACGCGCCGTGGCAGGAAGCCCGGAGTGTCGGGTGGGTAAGATGTTCTCTTTCGCGCCCCGGCATGCGCGAACCACGAGGGCCAGGTTGTATGGAGCTTCTGGAAAGATTTGATGAAGCGGCTGAGGCAGGGGGAAGAAGAGGCGCTGCCGCGCAGACGCCACGGGACAAAAGGACCATGGAATCGCGAATACATTGCGCTTATAACCAAACGCGGGAATGCTTTCTTGGCCTGGGGGTCAAGGCGGCAGATCTGCCGTTAGCGCGCGTGGGCGAGTTGATGGCGCGGCCGCTGAAATCGGGCGAGGGCGTATGGATGACGCCATTCCGCGGAATTCCCGCGGCGGCAATGCCGCTGCCGCTGGACCTGATCTACCTGGACGAGGAGTGCCGGGTGATCGAAACGGTGGAATCGTTCCCCACTTTTCAGGTGAGTTCCTCAAGCCCGCAGCCCGATAGCGTGCTGGCGTTGCCGGCGCATTCCATTTATTCGTCGCAGACCCAGCCCGGCGATCAACTGGTGCTGTGCGTGGCCGAGGAGATGGAGGGGCAGTTGCAGCGGCTGAGCGATCCGCGGTACGAGATGAGCAATCCGCCGAAGGAGACGGGAGCCATGTCGACGACGATTGCCGGGGCGGTGCTGTTGCGCGAGAAGCCGCTGTGGAGCGGCGGGCCGGGAGTCCTGGAACTGGAAGACCGGAACGGACACTTCAACCAGGCCGCGCAAGAGGCCTACGAGATGGAGTTGACGCAGGGCGTCGCGAAGACCTTCAAGCAGCCGCGCAATTGGTTGCAGCGCTGGTGGTCGCCCGATCCGCGCAAGGCTCCGCGGGTACGGACGCCGGGGCTGGCCGCGTATTACTGGAACGGCGAGGCGCCCGTAGCGCATGGCATTCGCGATATCAGCTCGTCGGGGTTGTACGTGGTGACGGAAGAGCGCTGGTATCCAGGGACCCTGGTTCTGATGACGCTACAGAGGAACGATCTGGGCGATGAGATGGCCGAGCGCTCGATTGCCGTGCAATCTCGGGCAGTGCGCTGGGGACCGGACGGCGTGGGCCTTCAGTTTCTTCTGCCCGATGAGCAGGAGCGGCGCCGGGGCAATCCGCAGATCCTGGATGCGGCGGGCAGGAAAGAATTCGAACGCTTTCTGGGGCAGTTGAAACGGGCCAAGTGAAGTGCCGAAAGACGAAGGTTGCACGGTCAGGGTGATGACACCTGAAGGTTTACGTTGCTGTCACCGCCCTTCCTGTCCTCAGCGGCTTTGTGGAGGACAAGCAGAACCTGCACCCGCCGGCCGGGGACACCCATCCTGGTTTAAACCTGACAAATCGTAACCCTAAAGTGGGATTCTCACGCGATTGAGAGATCGACGATGATGAGCATAGGGCTCACTTTCCACGAGAGGTCGGGGTGATGCCGGCGAGGCTCCCCAATGGTTCCCCCTGCGGCGAAAGCGCCCATTTCTCCCAGCGTAGAGCGAATAGGCGCAGATGTGAGCTGGAATTTCTCGGCCAGGGTGAACACCTGCGGATTCGGAGCCTGCTGAATCGTTGTTCGGGGTTACGAATGTCATACCGTATAGCACCAACGGGGCATGTACCCTGCCCCGGCGGCGGATGATCATACACGTGACAGGCCCATTTCCCGTGAGGTCACATTGGTGTCGGCGAGGCTGCAAATTGGTATCGCAAAGAGACGAACGCGTCCATTTGTCCCCGCGCACAGCGCATAGGCAGCCGTGTGCCGGACCTTCCCGGCCAGGCGCCGCGTACGGGGACTCCTTCTCGAAAACAGCCGAACTGCGACCACCGCAGCATGCGGCGTGTGCCGCACGCAGGGGGCGGGAGGGGATTTATGAGCTTTCGGAACCCGCTGGCAAAGCGCCGATGAGAGGCGCAGGCGGCGCCGATAAACATTTTGATTGGTTGCGGGGCGAAGTTCCGAAAACGGGAATCGCCGCGCTGGAGGTAAAACGATGAAGACTGATTGCGGCCTGCGCAAGCCGGCCAATTCGCTGGCTCACCGCCTCAGACGCTTGTTCCACCTCGGTGCCGACGACGGCAATGCGCTCGTAGAGATGGCCCTCGTACTGCCTGTGTTCCTGGCTTTTGTGACCGGGATTGGGTCGTTTGCCATTGCATTGGGGAACCAGATTACGTTGATCCAGGCGACCGGTTCCGGCGGACAATACCTGCAACAGCTCAGGAACGGGACTACCGACCCCTGCAAGGACACAATCACGGCCATCGAAAATGCGGCTCCGAATCTCGCTCCAGGGAGTATCAACCTAACCCTGACTATGGGCGGCAACGCGCCAGTTACGGGCGCGAGCTGCTCCGGCAAGCAGACCCAGCTAGTGGAGGGAGAGACGGTCACGGTTGCGACCACATATCCCTGTACCCTTTCGGTCTACGGTGTCAAATTCGCTAACAGTTGCCAGCTCTCGGCTCAGGTGACTGAGTATGAGTATTAATCGCAACGCCACGGAGGTAAATGCGATGAGAAATGCAGTCATATCCTTTGCGCGCAAAGCCATTGCGGATCAAAGAGGACAGATATTGCCAATTTCGGCCGTCATGCTGGTGGCCCTGTTGTCGCTGGGCGGCTTAAGCATGGACTTCGGGCGCGCGTACATTGCCCAGGCCCGGCTGCAAACCTACGCCAATGCTTCGGTACTGGCGGCAGCGGGCGTGGTGTACAACACTTCGACGACGGACGGCGCCACAACGTATGCCAACAACTTCAGCGCTTCGACGGGCGATAACAACGCCGTTTCATACATGGGGACTGTCACCACGTCCGTAACCACGAAGTGCCTGAACATGCTGCTTGCGAGCGGGACGTGCGGCACCGGCTCGCCGGCAAACGCAGTGCAGGTCAGGGAGTCGGCAAGCATTCCCACGACATTTATGGCTCTGTTGGGGAAGAAAACCATGAATATCTCCGCGGTAGCCACAGCTTCCATGCAGGGCAAGGCGCAAACATGGAATGTGGCCATCATTCTGGACGACACGGGGTCGATGGGGACGACCGATACCAATTGCGGCGGCGTCACCGAATTCAAGTGCGCCACCAACGGTATTCAGGCCCTGCTTGCCGCCATTGATCCGTGTAGCGCGGGCGCATCGAATTGCAGCACAGGGAACTTCCATGTGGCGCTGTTCATGTTTCCCGGCGTTTCCTATTCCTATACATCGGGGGGAACGTCGTTATCCTACCTTACCAACTGCAACGGCACAGTAACGACGCCGAGTTTCGTGCTCTACACCCTGCCGGTTGCCGGGGCATCCTCGTACGCGCCCCTCACCTACAAAAAGGGGGCGGCGACCTGGACGGGGACCTATGAAGTGACCTACGGCGCCAGCGATGCCGATGCCAACGGGTTTGTGAGCGACTACTACGATGCCACGGCTTCCAACGGCCTGAAATCCACATCCTCTATCAACCAGGCCATCGGCGGCTGCATGACCACAGAGCCCATGAACTGGAACTCGGGAAACAGCAATGCGGCGCCGGTGATGCAAGCGGCTTCGACGGGCGGCGTCACCTACTATGCCAGCGTGATCTATGCGGCGCAGGCGGCGCTTGTAGCCGAGCAGAAAGCGAACTCGGGCAGCAAGAATGCCATCATCTTCCTCAGTGACGGCCAGGCGCAGCTTGCGACCAGCACGAACAATTTCCCCACCGCCTATACCGGGACTGCGAACAGTGCCGGGCTGACCGGGCTGAACACCTTGACCAGCAACGGGACTTACCCATCCGGTACCGATGAATGCCAGCAGGCGATCAAGGCAGCCCAGGACGCGACGACTGCGGGGACCAGGGTGTTTGGCGTCGCGTATGGTTCCGAGCAAAGCGGCTGCGCGACTGCTGAAAACAGCTTCATCGCCGACACCACATTGTGGGCCACGGGGAATAATGCGTCGTTCACACTCGCGACGCTCTCTCCCTGTGTGACCGTCGAGAATATCGCTTCCTCCCTGGGCGACTTCTACTCCGACTACCTGCAAAGCGGCTCCCAGGTCAGTACGAGCTGCGTGGACAACTCGCACAGCGTGACCACCTTGCAGGATATCTCTCTATCGATTGCGGCACAGTTCACGAACCCTCGACTACTGCCCAACAACGCAGCAGGGACCGTTGTCACGTCGAATTGAGAAAGACGCAGCAGGCAAGGTTAATCAGGGCGCGGCATACAAGCCGCGCCCATTTTCGTGTCCGCCCGGCATGGGCGCACTCTGCAGGTGTAAGTCCCGCCGTAAGCAGGTCACTGCGAGCGAAGCGCAACGGCATGGGAGTGACCGAGTGTCGGGAGCAAGCGTGGAGGGAAGCTGCGGGCGGATGAACAAGAACCGGATAGAATGCGCTGCCGGCCAGGGCGAGCGGGCACGTGACCGCGAAGCTCTAGTGACCAAGGGGAAGCGGCGGAGATCCGGCGGTCGCGCAGCGAAGGAGTGCGTTCTCACCTGGGGAGATCTTGCATTCTGTCCGAAAGGGCGTCTCTGCTGACCTCAACTCCTGGAACCGCCGGATGCGGGTTCGCATGTCCGGTGGTGTGACAGGGGAGAGCGGGTGACCGCTACCCCTATGCCGATCGGGGGCCGAAACGCAGGCAGAGCGAATGCCTTCGCCGATCTATTGCATTTCTTCGGGGATGATGAGCAAAATATCGACTTTGGCTGCCTGACCATTCTGCTGCGCGGGGCGGAACTGCCATTGCCGCAAGGCGGCGAGCACGAACTGGGCGCTCGCGAAGGGTTGCGGGAAGACAACGGTGAGGTTCTGAAAGCGGCCGGACTCATCGACAACACCGCGGATCATCAAGGCGTCGGCGTCGATGCTATCGGGCGCGAGGTTCGGCCGCACAATGTTATACGGCCAAGGCGCTTCAAGGCGGGAGGTGGTGCCACCGGCGGCGGCCTCCGCGGTGCGTGGCAGCGAGTACTGCAAAATCCAGCTCTTGGGCAGACCGACGTGTAAATACGCAGTGTAGGCGATTCTGCCAGTCCACATGCCTTCCAATTCGGGGAATTGCTGATCGAGGGCGTCATTGACGATCACGGAGCCGAAGTGGCCGTCTTTGGGCAGTGCGATGGGAGTGGTCGTAGCCCGGCCGGTTCCGTTGGACCCGGTTTCCGCCTCCGACATGGATGAGGAGGTTCCCGGACTCCCTGAGCCCGAGCCGGGGCCAGAACGATTCGCCCCGCCGGCTGGGCCCTGGCCAGCACCGCCCATGCCCGGCCTGGCAGCAAGAGAGCCCCTGCCGGCCTGATCGGAGGGGTTCTGGGCGTGGCCCTGAGACAGCGCGCCTTGCGCATTCGATGCCTGGGACTCGTTAACCGGAGGCAGCGCGGCGCTTCCATTCATCTTGAGATCGGAGAGGGAAAGCACGGCAGCGGGCGTGGGCGGCGCCGATTGCTGCGAGGCCGACGCCGGAGGCAGTTGTACTTGTGCAGGAGCGTGAACGGTGACCGGCGACGTAGTGCTGGGTGCGACCGGCAATTTAACCGAGGGCAGTTTGCTGGACGCGAGGTTGACGTCGGCGAGGGTGAGCTCCTGATTGGGCCGGTCAAGGACAGGAATGACCTCGGCGGCGGTGGGTTTTTCCGGCAAGGGTGGAACGATGTGTTTCACGGTCGTCTTACTCGGCGACCAGATAACCACCTGCGGCACAGGAATGAGCTGGGGCAGAGTGATGGGGTTCAGAAGGTCGGCCTGGATAAGCGTTTGCGGGCCTGGCTGCATCTGCTTGGGAAGAGAGCGTGATGCTTCGGTGCGGCCCTCGGGAGCCGCCGCTCCCGCATGCGACTTCGGGTAGGGTATGCGCGGAGGTGCTGGCTTCTGTGACTCGGGCGGCAGGATCAGATCGAGTTCACGAAGCGTGTAATGCGCTTGTGCCACTCGGACCGCAGGAGGCTTGTAGGCGAAGCCGAACAAGACGACTGCCCCGGCGATCAGATGGATGAGGATGGAACCCACGAGCGATGTCGGCCGCTGACCTTGCGAGTCCAGCGTTGCGAAGAGCATGTTGCCGCTGGAAGGCATCATCAATACGGGAGCAACAGGAACGGCATGCTCTTGGGGGGCAGCACTTGGATTCACTACGAATTCAAGTCGATCCTGAAGGACCGACCATGCTGGCGAGTCTGAATCTAACTTGCTGGATGCGCGAAGAGCCAAGAGTGACCTCCGACTGCGAAATCACCATGGATGATTTGCAGCCCCAAACGGCCCTGGCAGCGTACGAATCTGCAACGCGCCATAGAGCCCCGAGGGAATTCTAACCTGCTTCAAGCATCGCTCAATACGGAGATTTGCCCCATAGCTCTCTTGATACCTCACTTAAGTAATATCGACATTTCGTGCGGTTAAGAATAGGTTGTGAGGGACTACACTGAATCCGCACAGCTCAGTGCAGGGCAAAGACGATGGCCCGTTCGTAGGATTGACGGCAAGCTGGCGGGCCCGGAAGATGGGCAGGCAAAGTAAGGCGGAGTTGACGATCAGTCACCTCCAACGGAGTAAGGATGAATCGAAGACTGCTAACGATCCTTCTCGTCGCACTCGTGGTGGCTAGCCTCTGTACCTGGCTGGTCATTCGCCTGGTGGGCGTGCGCTTGGCGGCTTCAAAGCCGATGGCGACGACGCAGGTGGTTGCGGCGGCAAAGGACATTCCCCTGGGAGCCGTGATAACGAAGGCCGATCTAACGACCATCACGATCGGCGGTTCGGCGCCCAAAGGCACCATTCTGAAGATGGATGATGCGGTAGGCCGCGGCGTGATTTCAGAGATCTATCAGGGCGAGCCGGTTCTCGAAAGCCGCCTGGCCGGCATCGGCTCCGGCGGCGGACTCGCGCCGACCATCCCCCAAGGCATGAGGGCGTGCGCGGTAAGGGTGGATGAAGTGGTGGGCGTGGCTGGATTCGTGATTCCGGGCTCGCGCGTTGACGTTCTGGTTTCAGGCAATCCGCCGGGCCCGGGAGGTAATACCGAGGGCGTGCAGACCCAGACTCTGCTGCAAAACATTCAGGTGCTGTCGGCAGGCACCGACATTGCGAAAGACGCCGAAGGCAAACCGCAGCAGGTGCAGGTTGTCAATCTGCTTGTGACACCGGAGCAGGCCGAGACGCTCAGCCTGGCCAGCAACTCGCTAAAGATCCAGTTGGTGCTGCGCAATCCGCTGGACACACAGATGGCCAAGGTGCCGCCTACGGCGATGAGCACCATCTTTACGGGCACGGCTCCGGCGCCCGCCGCACCGCACCGCGCTACGGGCGGCGGAAAAAAGCCGGCGCCGAAGACGTATTCGATCACCATTAGCAACGGCTCAAAGACCACGGAATCGAAATTCGCAACACCCGAGGGACAGCATTGAGATCGACGACTGGCATCACCATCGCATATTGCAGCGCGGTCCTCGTGGCTCTCTGCACCGGGCAGGTGGTACTGGCTCAGGCCGCGCCGTCTTCCTCGCCATCCACGGGATCACACTTCGAGGACTCCACGAATGAACTGAACGTGGAGGTAGGCAAAGCCGTGCTCGTGGATTGCGCGCAACCGATTCAGCACGTGGCCGTTGGCGCGGGCGAGGTTGCGGAAGCTGAGGCCATCAGCCCCACCGAAATCATGATCACCGGCAAAGGGCCGGGCACGACCAGCCTGATTCTCTGGGATATTCACGGCGGCCGGCAATTCTTCAACGTCACAGTGCGGCCCAACGCAGGACTGTCGAGCGACAACCTGGACGCTATCCGGCGCGAGCTCAAAACCGAGTTGCCGGGGCAGGCGATCAGGGTCACCTATACCAACAACAGCGTCTTTTTACGCGGCACAGTGAAGGATTTGACCAGCTCGGCGCGCGCGGTGCAGATTGCCTCGACGGCGGGCAAGGTAGTGAATCTGATGGATGTGAACGTGCCCACGGCCGATCCGCAGATTCTGCTCAAGGTCCGCTTTGCCTCTGTGGATCGCAGTCTGGCCCGCGAGCTTGGCGTCAACCTGTTCGACCTTGGTATGGGAAACGCTCTTGGCGGGGTTTCGGCCGGCCAGTTTACTCCACCTCTCATCGGCGGCAGCTCTGGGTCGTCGAGTAGTGGAGCAGGAGTCAGCGGATCGGCTGGTTCGGCGAGCTTTAGCCAGGAGGGAAGCATTTTTGCCTTCTTCCCCGGCCTGAACGTAGGCGCCGATATTCATGCTCTGATAACCAAGAACGTGGTGCAGGTGCTGGCGGAGCCGAACCTGCTCGCCACCAACGGCAAAGAAGCCAGCTTTCTTGCGGGCGGCGAATTCCCGTATCCCGTAGTGTCCGGCACCTCAGGCGGCACCGCTGCGGTAAGTATCGAGTTCAAAGAGTACGGCATTCGGCTCAACTTCATCCCCACCATCACGCCTCGAGGAACCATTCACTTGCAGGTGGCGCCGGAGGTGAGCGCACTGGACTACAGCAACGAGGCGACGATTTCGGGATTTGAGGTACCGGGTCTCACCGTGCGCAGAGTGAATACCGAAGTGGAGCTGAAAGACGGACAGACCTTCATCATTGGCGGCCTGCTGGACAAGAGCCTCACCGACAAATTCACCAAGATTCCGTTTATTGGCGACATCCCGATCCTTGGCAAGTTGTTCCAAGCCGAGTCCAAGACCAAGAACGACACCGAGTTGATCGTGCTGGTCACGCCGGAGATCGTATCCCCGTTCCCGGCGGCCACGCCGCTGCCCGACCTGAAGAATCCGGATCAGTTCATGCCGCCCAATTCGAATATTCCCATGCACCAGCCGGATGAGAAGACGGCGGATAACACATTGCCGCCTCCTGCGCCGGCAGTTCCAGTGGAGACGCTGATAGACAGCATGAAGCCGGAGAAGCCACTGGTCATCGAGAGCGGGACAGGTGGGTTCGGCCAGGGCGGTTCAGCGATCAATTCTGGAGGGTCCTCGACCGGGTCCACGGGAGCGCCGCCGCAGCCATAGCGCCTGCTGATTCCAGACTGAATTGGGAAAGTCGGGAAATGGGTATGATTCCGCAGAGGCTCGCGAAAGCGGTGGGGCAATTCTTTGCTCCGCGCCCGTCGGCAGCCTCTCAGGGACCATTGCAGGTTCTAAACTTGACCCGCGGCACGGTGCTGGCCACACAGCTCGCCAAAGCGCACACCGCAGCCACACGAAGAAAAGGTCTGCTGGGCAGGGATAGCCTTTTGCCCGGTGAGGGTCTGTGGATCGCTCCCTGCGAATCGGTGCACACCTTCTTCATGCGCTTCCCCATCGATCTTGTCTACCTGGACCGCAAGCTGAAAGTGAAGAAGGTGCGCCATAGCGTCGGAGCATGGCGCATGTCGGCATGTTTCGCGGCGCACAGTGTGCTGGAGTTGCCGGCCGGGACGGCTGCTGCCGCGCGCACGGAACGCGGGGACAGCGTGGAAATGGTGCCCGTCACTGCTTCATCGCAAAGCTAAAACCTATCATCAGAACGCCAGGAATCGCAGAGAACTGCCGAAGGGCCAGAGGCTGTCAAGCAGGGATGTCGTGGCCCGCTTCAAGCGCAGGCGCGGCGCTCCATTGTCTCCCGAGCGCAAAAGCCGCTGCCATCACAGTTAATCCTGCCAGGGAGCGCAGAAGCATGGGATGCGCCAGCAGAATCGTATAACCGAATCGCACCCCCAGCGACCAGCTCAGCGTGAGGGCAAGAAAGCAACCTGCGCGGCGGTAGTTGCGCATTCCTATGGCGGAGACAAACACGCCGAAGGCCAATCCGGGAATCAGATCGATGACGTAATGCTCTCCAGTGG
>Ga0302320_10002297_pt1 | contig 45234 bp, 45 predicted proteins | sample Bog_T0_3_FD_202130 | JGI IMG/M metagenome (GOLD analysis project Ga0302320, IMG submission 202130) | Peat permafrost microbial communities from Stordalen Mire near Abisko, Sweden - Bog_T0_3 | ecosystem: Environmental > Terrestrial > Soil > Wetlands > Peat | place: Sweden: Abisko, Stordalen Mire...
TGATCTCCACGGCCGCGCTTAGATCAAGGATATTATTAAAAGACAATTCCTTGCCTTGTAATTGTTTTAAGCCGGCCAAGCCCTGAACGCTGCCGTGGTCCGCATAGAAGGCTGCGGCTTGATGCGGATTCTCACCGTAGCGCAAGTCCTGCAGCTTACTGAAATCCAACGTCAAATTCTTAGAGAACGAAGAAAAAGAATCGTCCCCCTTGAAACGGTTGTTCAGAAAATCATGGATGGCCCCGTCATAACTGCTGGTGCGCTCAAAAACCTCGATCGCCAGATTGGTCAGGTCCTTATCCGACAAAATGCCGCCGTTATGCTCCAGCTCATGAAGAATGCCGGCATAACGCTTAGGATTGCAGATCACCGCTACACTTTTATAGTTCTTGGCCGCTGAACGCAGCATGGACGGGCCGCCGATGTCGATGTTCTCGATGGCCTCTTCCAAAGATACGTTCTTTTTTTTGGTAACGTTCTCAAACGGGTAAAGGTTGACCACCACCATATCGATCATGCCGATGGCGTGGTCCGCCATTTGTTTTAAATGCTCTTGATTATCGCGCACCGCCAAAAGCCCGGCGTGGATCTTAGGATGCAGGGTCTTGACGCGCCCATCGAGCATTTCGGGAAAACCGGTATAGGCCGAAACTTCCTTGACCGCCAGACCGCTCGAACGCAAAAGCGCCGCAGTCCCGCCGGTGGAAATGATCTCAACGCCCAGCTTCTGCAGGCCCTGGACAAATTCCACCAAACCGGTTTTGTCAGAAACGGAAATGAGTGCGCGCTTGACCTTGATCACAAGGTTATCTCTTGCCTTTTTTACGTTTACGTTCGGAAGGTTTACAATAAAAACGACGTTCCTTAAGCTCGACTAAGAAACCATCCTTCTGGCACTGCTTCTTGAATAAGCGCATCGCTTTTTCAAAACTGTTCTTGTCATTCACTTTAACTTCTAACATTACGGATCAGAGCTCCTTTAACTAAAGTTTAATTGGTTTGAAAGTGGGTATTATAGTACATGTTTGAGTTATGTCAAACAATTCAAACCATCTGCTCTGTAATGTTTACCTTACGACCAGGAGGGTGTTTCTAGTCCCAAATTCATTGGGCATAGTATTTCTGGCGCTGGGATCATTGACCCATTTCCCGTCAACATTATAACGGTACTGATAACGGCCCGGTTTTAAATGGATATCCCCCCTCCAATTGCCGATAAAATCCTTTTGCAGCACCAGCTCATCAGAATTCCAGTTATTAAAAGACCCCGCCACGCTGACTTTCTTGGCCCCCAGCGCGGTGTACACAAAATTGACCAACTGCCCTTCCGGGAAAATAGCTGTAGCATCAGATTTTGCTTCTTTTACCATGTTGTTACTTTCCATTTTAACGCTCCTTCCTGTTTTGTTCGACGCCTCATTGTTCGGCAATGGACGGCTGACACCGATATATTGTTTTGGCTAAAATCCGTAGTTCGCGCTGGAGGCGTTGCTTCCCAATGTACTGGTCACGCGAATAGCTCGGTAGAACGCGAACGGTACGGATTTCTTCACGCCAAAACAACATATCGATATCAGCCTACGCGTATTAACAAAACCATACAGCAGGTTGCCCGCAGTTAAGATTTTGCGTCCATACGCTGCTTCTATACAGCTTGCGGCTTAGGGCTTTGACCCTGTGGTTGTGGCGTAGCACTGCCCACAGCCTGTGCCTTCGATGGTACATTTAATGCAGACTTTGCAAATCCTTTGCTCTTTTGTTTCTTTTGTCCCTGAGGGACATTAGGGATCGGATTATCCATTGTTCTCACCTCCTTTCTAATACATTATTCTTGAAAAATAATTTATGATCTGCTGTAGGGATCCAACGGGAAATGCGGGTGGGAAGGTCTTTACGATTAACGCAGGTATTCTTGGACTTGCGGCCCTATTTACTGCAAAGCCCCTTGATATATTGCTCAAACATCCGATCAAGGGTGCGGCTTTTTAAATGATAACTATAATCCTTTAACGCCCAAAACGTTACCGCAGCCTGCACCATCCCGAAAAATGTGATCCCGGCAGCCTCAATGTTGACATGCTTATCAATTAATTTCAGTTTGATCCCCTCTCGTAATACGTCCTTGATGGTTTCCTGATAACGGGACATCACTTTAAGCATTTTCGCTTTGATCTTAATGTCCCGGATCGTAAAACTTTCATTGATCACGATCAACGTCATGCCTTTTCGCTGTTCAGCATTGGATAGATGCGCAAAAAACATCTCTTTTAATTTGGCTATCGGGTCTTTGGATAAATGGGCCGGTTTATCAATAACTGCCAGCAATGTGGCTTCGACATCATCGATCAAAAGACTGATAATTTCGTGTTTGCTTTTAAAATGCCGGTAGAGCGCTCCCTCGGTAACGGACATTTCCCGGGCTATCGCGCGAATGGTCAGATTCTCAAATCCTTGAGAGACGATGATCCTTTTAGCGGCATCCACGATAGCCTGCTGCCGGCGCGTAACTGGAAAATTATTTTCTTGTTTGGTCATTAGCTCAATGTATGTGAGTAAACACTTACTTACATAATAGGACAAAACTTAAAAATTGCAAATGTTTTTTATTTGCCCGGAAAAGTCTAGAACTTTTTATCAAATACAATGCGGACGATATGCTCGGTTTGAAGAACGACCGAAGAATACGTCAGATTAGGATTGGTGGCAGAAGTTTGGATATTATAGGAAGGCCCTACCCCGTATTGGATCGACATCGTAACCTCTTTGGGCAGGATCATGCGCGTTTCAAAGAAAAAATTCACATAGTCCCGGTAATCCAGCTCTTGATCATTGACCAGCCGATTGACATCATAGCCCTGGGAAAAGGTGCAACTCGCAAAAAAACCTATTTTGGGTGTCGGCACATAGCTCGTTTCAATGGCGTAGTGGTTCATGTTATCGTCAAAATTCCCGGCAAATTCATTGGGATTCCGTGTATAGTTCAAATAGATGTGCCAGACTTCACTGGGGGTCAATTCCAACCCGGTCTTAAAAATATTGTAATAGGGATACGGCGCTTGCTCAAAATAGCTTTGATCGTAAACAAACGGATAATACGCCAGATAATTCCGGCCGTTCTGGACATACGGCTTAGTGCTCAGGTCATTAAAGACTGACTCCGGAAACTCATTAGTGCCCAAAACAAAATCATTAGTGTATTCCCAGACCCCGTTAACGGCCGCCCAATCCGTGACCGCGTACCTGGCCCCTAATGAACCTGTTTTCAGGCTGGGGTCTTTTCCGCCGATAACCGCATTATTATTGACATTTTGTCCGGTGGGATCATACCCATCAAAAGGATCTACACCCGCGATCGTTTTAGGCATGGCATCCCATAACAGCAAAGCCTTGGTGGTCAGCTTATCCGTCAAGCCCAAAGTCCACTGGGTACGGGCCACGGTTTCCAGGTCGTTGCCGTAGTTGTCCGTCACATGCCGGACATCCGCAAGACCCTGCAGCTTACCTTCCATTAAATTCGTATCCCCCCGCCAGGCAATGACCGAACGCCCGTAATCAATGCCGTTGCCGATACCAAAAGGCCCCAGATCACTGTCCGACATATGCGGTGCCCCTCCCGGCAAATAGCGGTAATCGGACGGATAAAAAGTCAAATGATCGTCCCAAAAACTATCCCCCCGAGTCCCGTGATAGTCCGACAAGCTCGACTCGAAGCCTTCATCCATCCGGGCAAAATAGATCCGGCTTTTATAAAAACTGTCCGTTTTTGCAGTAGGCTGCATGCCGTAATAATCTTTTTTGAGCAGGTCCTCATCGCCGCCATTGGAAGCAGTTTCTAACGCCACATAGTACGCATTGCCGTTATATTTCGTCGTATACTCAGGAGAGGTTTCATCATAAATACTTTTGGACGCGGCATATTCAGCGCTGAGTTTCAGTGCCTTGCCCAGCACCAGGCCGCCATCAACGCCGCCGGTATAATTTTCCGCATCAATTTGCTCGTTGTCATTATATCCCTCGTGCATGTTGCCCACGGCGCCAATATAAAACAGATCCCCGATAAATTGTTTAAGCCGCGCACTGGCCGGCAGAGCGGTGATATCCCCGTAATCCTGCCACAGCGTCTTGGGAGTGGCTATCGTAGCGTCCAGGGACGTTTCATCCCCCGGCTTCCAATCCATGGAAACCCCCCTTAACGCGGTCAAACGCTGTCCGTCGCTGTCCTTGGTAAAGAAAGACAAACTTTTGTCCCATTGACCTTTGGTAAAGCTCACCGGAGTGGCCCCAGCGTTAAGACTGCCCTGCTGCCAGCCGTCGAGCCACGGACTTTCGGCCCACCACTGGGTATTATTGGAAAGCTTGAGAGGATCATCCGTGCTTAACGCCTGGTCTGAAAAGGCCATGGGAAAAACGCGCAACTTGAATTCTTCCGTAGGCTTGAGGTCAACCCATGCTTCTCTAAACGGATTAAAGCTGTAATCTATTTTTGCCGACGGGATATTAAAGGTGTCATACGCATCCCCGTAGAATTCCTGCAGGGGAAGGATGGTTGTTGCCGGCACGATGTTGCCGTGCGTTTTGATCTCGGGCAGGTTGATCCCATTACCGCTGGAGGTATTAATTATAGAATTGACCGTATATCCCGTATTGCCCCAGGTTAAATATTGGATCTTAGCGACGTCGCCGTCTGTGCCCCTGACCGCTTGAGTATTGCTTTTACCGATAAAGCTCCAGGGATCTACGGTTAAATTCAAATGCACCGACACCACGGACGCCGCCACAGAGGCGTCCATCACCACCTTCAAACGGGAATAGATCGCGGGATCATAAGTATTGATATTGTTATTAAGCGCATTCGAGGAAACTTGCCGCCAATTCTTTTCGTTAAGATCCGCATTCGCCCGCTCAAAGATGGCGTTGCCGTTAGCGTCGATGCCCATGGCCGCACGCACTTCTCCGCTGACCTTAAATGTATTGCCTGAAGAAGAAGGAGGGGTCACTTGAGGGACCGGGGTTTGAGCAAAAGGCGCCTGAGAAGTCGCCTCTTGAGGCGGAGTCACCACGATCGGTCCTACCTCAACAGAATCCAAGGCCTCATTGACCGCCGCCGTCCTGTTCGAAGAACTGCTGTCCTGAGTAAATCCTGTAGTTGAGAAACACGCCCCAACCACTGCTGCCAGCAGTAGCCGCAGGCTTGAGTGCAAAGCAGATCGTCTTTTAATAGGTAGGATCGATGTAAGTATAGATCTCCCCCGCAAAATTACGCAACGTATACCGGCCATTTTCTTTCGCCACGATATAATCCGGACCGATGGGGATCTTGCCGCCGCCGCCCGGGCAGTCGATCACATAGGTCGGCACCGCATAGCCCGTCGTAAACCCGCGTAAATGCTTCAAGATATCAATACCGCACGCAACCGTGGTCCGAAAATGCCTGGATCCGACGATCGGATCACATTGATAAATATAATACGGGCGCACCCGGATCTTTAACAGTTCATGGAAAAGCTTTTTCATCACCTCGGGGGAGTCATTGATGCCGCGCAACAGCACCGTCTGACTGCCCATGGGAATGCCGGCATCGGCGATCATGTTACAGGCATGCTTGACCCGGGGCGTCACCTCCTTGGGATGGCTAAAATGCACGCTCATCCAAAGCGGAGAATACTTCTTGAACATCGCGATGAGCTCAGGCGTGATCCGCTGCGGGAGTGTTGCCGGAATGCGCGTACCGATACGCACGAATTCCACATGAGGGATGGCCTTAACGCTCGAGATCAGATATTCCAGCATCCGGTCCCCTAACGTCAACGGATCTCCGCCGGAGATCAGCACGTCACGGATCTCTTTGTGTGTACGGATATAATTAAGGGCCGCATCATAGGTGGCGGTATTCAGCGTATGATTGCCGTCACCCACCATGCGTGAGCGCGTGCAATAGCGGCAATACATCGCGCACATTTCATTGACCAGAAAAAGCACCCTGTCCGGATAACGGTGCACCAGCCCGTGCACGGCAGAACTCTTGTCTTCTCCGCACGGGTCGAGCATTTCTTCAGAGGTCGTTTCAAATTCATGATCCTGCGGCACCGACTGCAGGCGGATGGGACATCCGGGATCATCAGGGTCGATCAACGAGGCAAAATACGGAGGGATCGACATGGTCAACTTGTCCCCCATGCCCTTGACCCCGCGCTCTTCGCGCTCGGTCAATGTTATCAGACGGGAAATTTGATCCAATGTCCGCACCCGGTTTCTGATCTGCCAGCGCCAGTCTTCCCAGTCTGCCAAAGTGGCGCCCGGAAAAAGCTTGATGACGCGTTTTTCCTGAGAGGATAACGGGATATTGGGTCCGCCGGAAAATACGGTATTTTCTTCGTTGGCTACAATGGCATCGGGGATCATTTCTCGGATACTTCCTTCCATAAACGATACTGTTCAAAATAACTATAGGGAAACGGCCTGTGGCAAAAGCCCGGTGCGCGCCAAGGCTTCATCCATGATCTTATTGATGATCTGCTCATACGACATCCCGACAACTTTACCGAACAGCACAAACACATCATCGGGACTTAAATTCGGCAAAGGGTTGATCTCCAGCACATACGGATCCCCGGACTCATCCACGCGAAAATCCACCCGCCCGAAATCGCGGCAATCCACTGAATTGTAAACCCTCACCGCTAAATCCTGCAAGCGCCGCGCCAACTTCTCATCGATGGCGGCCGGGCATATATGCTCCACCAATTTTTCCGCCACATGCTGATACGAATAAAAAGCATTGCCCAAAGCCGTCTTCCCGGCAATGGCATATTGCACCACCGGCATGGGTTGGGGCGGATTATTCCCGATGACCGCGACCGTAAACTCCGTGCCTTTAATAAATTCTTCCACTAAAGCCGGCTGATGATAATTTTGACAGATATGCTCCACCTGCACTTTAAGCTGCCGGGCATTCTCAACCCTGGAATGCTGGGTGATGCCTTTAGAGGTTCCTTCATGCAGGGTCTTCACGAACAATGGGAAGCCAATGGTATTGAGCTCATCCAAATCATCCGCTAAACCGGCCTTAAAATAGCGCGCCGTAGGTATCCCGTCCGCAATAAAACATTTTTTGGCCACCACCTTATCCAGGGTCACCCCCAAGGTCAAGGCATCTGCGCCGACAAAAGGGATCCCGTATAGGTCCAGAATGGCCGGCACCTGGGATTCCCGGTTGCGGCCTTTAAATCCTTCGGAGATATTAAAAACAATGTCCACCTTCAGATCATGGTTCTTCGCGCGATCGATCAACTGCTGTGCCCCGCCGATCAACACCACCGTATGCCCCCCAGACACCAAAGCCGATTTAAGACATTCCACGGTTCTGTGCCCGTCGAGTTCAGCGGCCGCATCAATGGGATCATCCGGATTTTGCTGCCAATCGCTTTTTAGATCGTAGGTAAGTCCTATTATTTTACTCATATAATCTCCAATTTATCAAAAATACGCTGAAATGCTATAAAATATTTCCAAATTGCTTAAAAGCGCGCTTTAAGCTGATAGACCGGCTTCATAAAAAGTTCCAAGCCCAATTCGGGACAATGGTAGTCTTCATACAAAATCTCACCGGCCAAAGATACCTTGAAGAGCCGGGATATCTTCCGCTGGGACTGCCGGCAGGCATTTTGCAACATGACCCATATTTTACCGAAATCCCCTTGGGCAATGCCACGAATAGCGTTTTCCTTGAGATCGTTACTTAATTGAAAACTGACCCTAGTCGCAGAAATATCCGACACCACACCTTTCTCGATCAACTGTCTTAAAATGAGATCCCCCCGCAAGCTGGTTTGGGCAAATGCTGATTTCAAAATAGTCCCTCCCTGAAGATAACCCTGCGGAGCAAGGATGAGATAAACCGGAATGTTCCTCTTAAGCAAATCTTTTATATCACTTAAAACCCCATCGAGCCTTTCCCAGTGATCGACGGGATAACTGATCGTCTTACGCTTAGCGTAATATTCAATGAAAGGCGCCTCATCCACCGTTATAAGAACGGCATTAGGTGGAGTTATCGTTTTAACGAACGCCGCCAGCCTCAGCGCTCCGTCATAATGACGTCTGAATTCGAGCATCGGATACATAAAGATCAATTGCATGGTGATCAGCAAAGCAAAAATACCGAACGCCGCAACGCGAAAGCGCCGGTAAAGCCACGCTAAAAAAAAAGAAACAAACGCATGGGCGGCCAGGATGAACATATCCAAATGCCTGGGAACATAGCCGTCAAAATTGCCGTATATCAGGATCACTCCTCCCCAAACCAGGAAAAAAACCAGCAGGAAGAAGTGGCGCTCCAGCCCAACGACCAAGATCCCCAGCAGTCCAAGACAAAAATAGCTCGAGGGGAACGATGCTTTCAGGTCCAAACCAGCGCTCCAGAATATCTTGGAAAAACACCCAAAAAAATGCGGGACTGACAATTCATCCCCGCTCAGAGACCTTTGCATGACCACCCCCAAATAGGTCAGCAGCATCAAACTAAAAATGATCGCTAACGGCAGGAATAAAAAAGCCAACATCCGCCCATTCAGTCGTTCTTGCTGAATTTCGATCCCCCACCCACGCATGACGATCACCGGTTTAAAGTAAACCCAGAAATAGAATGGGAGCATAAAAAGCAGCGATTCTCTGACGGATAAAGCGATCATAAAACACAAACCGGCCAAAAGGACGCCTCCCGGCCGTTTTTCCTCAGCGCTTCGGTTGACCAGGACCAAGGAACAAAGAAAAAAGAACATGCTCATCCCGTGTTCTTTGCCGAAGGTGTTCGGGATCAGATAGAACGGTGTCAACGCCAGTAAAACCGCCGCCACAAATCCCTGGATACGATCTTTGAACAAAGCGTTGATGAAAATAAAAAAAGCGGGTATGGACAAGGCATAAAAAAACACGCTGGAAAAACGTGTCAAGAAATCCGCATTCTGACCCATGACATAGAACGGCAAATACAGGATCGCATTAATGATCACAATGCCGTAACGGCCGCTGACCGCCGGGTGCAGGCAGCGCGTCCGGTAGCTGTCCTCAACAGCCCTGGCCAGCATAACGCTGTCCACATGGAACAGCCCCTCGTTCATAAAATAAAAAGCGAACAGAAAGGCCCCCAGAAAAAGCCCCAGGGCGATCCCACCAATATGATGATCTTTGTTCATAGCTTTCTTAGCGGCTGACGGAGACGTTCACTCGTTGGCAAATGCCCCGGACAGGACAGACGGAACACCTGGGAGAAACAGGCTTGCAGACATTCTGGCCCCACAACACCAGCAGCGCATTATATTCTATCCAATAAGACGTCGGCAGTTTCTTTCTTAACGCAAATTCGGTTTCCTGGGGGGTTTTGGTCCTGATATAGCCCAGACGATTGGAGATCCGGTGCACATGGGTATCCACACATATGCCTAATTGACCGAACCCCTCCGTCAAAACCAGATTGGCGGTTTTACGCCCCACACCTTTGAGCGTCAAAAGCAGATCGATATCCCCGGGAACTTTCCCCTCAAAGCGTGTCAGCAGATCTGCGCAGATATCATGGATGCGCACGGCCTTGGTCTTATAAAAACCCACCGGAAAGATCAACTGTTCCAGTTCTTTGACGGGGATCTTTAACATGCCCCCCACCGTATCCGCACGCGCAAAAAGACGCTCACAAGCCGGCAAGGTCGTTTCATCACGGGTGCGCAGGCTCAATAAACAGGAGATCAGTACCAGGAACGGACTTTTAAATTTCTTACCAACCAGCGTCACCGAAGGATCAGGAAAATCCCGCAAAGCCAAGTGCAGCCGCTTGATCACCTCGGCGATCTGTTCGTTATCTAAAAATTTGTTAGGCATTATCAGAAATAGGGGAAATAGGGGACAGCGCCCTATTTTGTTCAACAAGCTCACAAGCAAAAATAGGGCGCTGTCCCCCTATTTACAAATCGCTAAAAACGTACCCCATATCCTCGAGCGTGCTGAAATCTTCCCTCCAGCGCGACGAGGTCTTCACGAACAGCTCCAGGAATACCTTGCCATCTACCAGATCTTCTAAGTCTTTGCGCGCCTCAGAGCCCACCTGCTTTAAAATAGCCCCGCCTTTGCCGATCACGATCTCTTTCTGGGATTCCCGCTCAACTAAGATCGCGGCGCGGATATGCAGGATCTTGCCCTTTTGCGGCTGCACGCTCTCAATGATCACCGCGATCGAATGAGGGATCTCTTCACGCATCAGATTAAATAATTTCTCCCGGATCAGGTCCGCCATGGCCATGCGCTTGGGCAGATCGGTAATGGCGTCCTCAGGATATAATAAAGGCCCCTGCGGCATTTGCTCAAATAACAGGTCGACCAGCTTTTTGACATTGGTCCCCTTAAGCGCGGAAAGCGGGAACAGGATCAGGTCCTTCATCTCGGTCATCGGCACACCGCGCGTCTGTTCCCAAAGTTGAATATATTGCGGGACAAATTTACCCTTGGTGATATCGATCTTGTTGAGGCCCACAATAATGGGCTTGCCGCATTTATTCAGGCGTCCGATCACATGCTGCTCTTCCGCCCCGGTCTTCTCACTGGCATCCACCATATGAATAATGGCATCCACCGAATCAATACTGCCGAGCGAAGCGCGCTGCATATACTTGTCCAGGGAATCCTTGCCGACATGGATGCCCGGCGTATCAATAAAAATGATCTGCCCTCGCTCGTCGGTGTGAATGCCCCTGATCTGATGACGTGTCGTTTGCGGCACGTTAGAAACAATGGACACCTTTTCTTCCAAAATAGCATTAAGCAGGGTGGATTTCCCCACATTCGGCCGTCCGACAATTGCCACGATCCCGCATTTTAATTTCTTTTCCATATTATTTACGACCAGTATTTGTATCCGGCTTAAAGGAGCGGTACTTCAACACCGCGATAACCACCCCGGTAAACAAGATCAGATTAACGATATTAAAACAGCGCCAGACCAGGTCCTTGGAGACAAAGCCTGACGGGGCCATCAAGATCGAACAGATCCAAACGCCGAATAACCAGCTCATGGAGATATCCTGAGACGATCGTCGGCGGACGATCTTCACGATCAAAGGGATGTTCCACAAGGGCATAGCGATCGAAGCCGCCAGTCCGATCTGTTCGGTGAGCATCATACCGGTCCTTTATTGCCTCTCCTATGACGCCGCAAAGAATTTGACGAAGGTTTTCATGCGATCTTCGACTTCGCGCATGGAAAGCGATGCGGTCCTGGCCATCCCAAAGCCCTGCACATTAAAAGAAGCGACCGTCGTAGCATACAGCAGCGCCTTACGTAAACTTTTCTCATCAAACTTGTTCACCCGGCTTAAATAGCCCATGAGACCTCCGGCAAAAGTATCCCCGGCACCGGTGGGATCAACGACCTTTTCAACCGGATAGGCCGGAAAACAAAACATCACGCTATCGCTGTAAAACAATACCCCGTGCTCGCCTTTTTTGATGATGATCATGCGCGGCCCCATACTTCTCAAGCGTTGCGCGGCCATGATCAAATTATTCTCACCCGTCAACGCCCTGGCCTCACTATCATTCGCCACAAATAAGTGCACCATCTTCATTAACCGGCGCAATGATTTGGGCTTGTGGGTGATCCACAAATTCATGCTGTCTAATCCGATCAACTGCGGATTCTTCAGAAGTTTTAAAAGCTGCATTTGCAGATCCGGATCAAAATTAGCTAAAAACACATTGGGCAGATGCTCCTGCTGACGGGTCAGTTGGGGGCTATAGCTCTGCAGAACGCCCAACTGGGTCGCTAAGGTCACCGCGTTATTCAAATCCCCTTTTTTATATTCCCCTCTCCATCGAAAAGTCTTGCCTTTATTGATCTTCAGCGAGGAAAGGTCAACGCCCTTGCGTTTTAAGAACTCCAGATGCTTGCGGGGAAAATCTTCTCCCACCACCGCCACCATATGCACATCCGTAAAAAGACGGGCAGACATGGCAAAATGCGCGGCTGAACCGCCCAGCATATCCTTTTTAAATCCTGAGGGTGTTTTGACATGATCCAGCGCGACCGTACCTAAAACTATGATGCTCATAATTCATTCTCCTGTACGGGCCCAAGCATGCCCGGCCCCTACTCTCCGATAATTTTAACTAATACCCTCTTATTCCGGCGCCCGTCGAACTCTCCGTAAAAGATCTGCTCCCATGGCCCAAAATCCAGTTTGCCGCCGGTCACAGCCACGACGACCTCACGGCCCATGACCTGTCTTTTTAAATGAGCATCCGCATTATCCTCGCCGGTATCGTTATGCCGGTACTGGCCTATCGGCGCATAGGGGGCCAATTTTTCCAGCCAAGCGTCATAATCCTGCAACAGCCCGCTTTCGTCGTCATTAATATAAACACTGGCAGAAATATGCATGGCATTGACCAGGCACAGCCCTTCTTTGATCGTGCTTTGATCAATAGCCGCCTGCACCTGATCGGTAATGTTGATATACGCCCGACGGGTTTTGGTGTTAAACCAGAGTTCTTGACGGTGACTTTTCACAGCTTCTTCTTTTTTTCCAGTTGTTTGATATATTGCTGAAAATGCTCGTCCTTCAGCAGATTGTCCAGGTCGGTATCGCTCTTGAGATACTCAAAATCGTCATAACCAAACTCAATGGCACGGGTCAACGCCCCCAGCGCCAGACGGGTCTGTTTGAGTAACGCATAGGAACAGGCCAGATTATAAAATACCAGCGCATCATCAGGCCTTAGCTCGGACAGCTTCAGATCAACGTCCAGTCCTTTTTGCCACAGACCGGCCCTGGTGTACAGGTCTCCCAGCACACTCAGGGCTTCGATGAAGCACGGGGTATCTTTAAGGATGCTCTCATAAAAGGCGATCTCAAAATCGGCATCTTCTTTTTTACGCGAATTCTTAGGCGCGTGCTCTTTACGCATCCTCAAGCCTTTCTCTTCAAATATTTTTCAATGCGGCTAACGGCTTCTTTAAGATTATCATAGCTGGACGCATAGGATATCCGCACATGATGTTCACAGCACTGACCAAAAGCGACCCCCGGCACCAGGGCCACTTTCTGCTTTAAAAGCAGGTTGCGGGCAAAGTCCATCGCATTCTCTCCTGATCTTTTGATCGAAGGGAAGGCGTAAAAAGCCCCTTGAGGCATGTGACAGGTAAGCCCGATATCATTCAACGCGCCGATAATAAAACGCCGGCGGCGATCATATTCTTTCTTCATGGCCTGCACATCTGAAGCGGAATTCTTGATCGCCTCGATCGCCGCCATCTGACCGGTGATAGGCGCGCATAACATGGTGTACTGATGGATCTTGGTCATCGCACCCACAATATCCGCCGGGCCGCAGACATAGCCGATACGAAAACCGGTCATCGCATAACTCTTGGAAAACCCGTTAAGATAGATCACCCGGTCCTTCATTTGCGGCAGCGCGGCCATGGACACATGTTCAAAATCATACGTTAATTCATCATAAAGCTCGTCACTAATAACCAACATGTCGTGTTTCTTGATGACCCGAGCCAGGGCTTCCAATTCTTTTTTATTGTATGAACTGCCCGTAGGATTGGACGGATAGCCCAAAAGGATCCCCCGCACGCCGCATTTTGCAGCCTCATTGATCTGCTCGGGGGTCACTTTAAATCCGGTTTTAATGGATGTTTTTAAGTATACCGGTATCCCGCCCGCAAGCTCCACGACTGCTCCGTAGGCGACATAACAGGGCTCAGGTATCAGGAACTTGTCTCCGGGATTAAGAATGGCCCTCATCGCCAGATCAAGAGCTTCGCTGACACCGACAGTTATTAAAATTTCTTCTTCCGGGTCATACGCCACATGACGGCGTTTCTGCAAGAATGTGGATATCTCCCGGCGCAACTCGATCATGCCCTTATTGGAAGTATAGGACGTATACCCCTGCTCCAGGGATTTGATGGCAGACTCCCGCACATGCCATGGCGTGACGAAGTCCGGCTCTCCGACCCCTAAGGAGATCACGTCCTTCATGCCCAGCACTAGATCAAAAAAAGCCCTGATACCCGAGGGCGCTAGATCATTGACACATTTAGAAATTCTCATGACTTCCTTGAACCTCAATACGAAATATTCTGCCTGCGTTCATTCTTAGGGAATTTCAGGACCTGGCCTTCTTCCTTGTATTTACGCAGCATAAAATGCGTGGCGGTCTGGCGCACGTTAGCCATGGATGAAAGCTTCGCGGCAACAAAATCTGCCACCGTTTGAATGGTATCCCCCTCGACGACCACCAGCAGGTCATAGCCCCCAGAAACCAGGTAGCAGGTTTTCACCTGAGGATAGCTGTAGATACGCTCGGCGATATTATCAAAACCGACGTCTTTCTGCGGCGTGATGGAGACCTCAATAAGGGCGCGGACCGCCGTTTTGGGATTAAGCTTGGGTTTTTTTAACATAAACTATTCCTTCCGTACTATGGTGTTTTATTTTGACCTTGCATAAAATTGACCCTGCGCTCGAATTTGGCCACCTGGTCCTTTAAAATTTCGACATCTTCGCGCAACATCTTGATCTTCTCGCGCAACTGATTGTTCCGGGCATCTTTTTGTACCATCACATGGATCAATTTCTTTTTCTCGACCGGCCAGGGCATCGTGGTCAACAGGGACGATTCCTTTAATTGGTCCATCCTGTACGCATAAGCATTGATATCCGCCTCAAGCTGTTCTTTGCGTTTTTTCAGTTCCGCATACTTCTGCTGATTGACCATCGCCCGGGCGGCATCAGGCAGTCTGGCTTGAAGCACGCGTTTTTGATCCCGCAGTTCCTGTAAACGCATGGAAAGCTGTTTGTTCTGCTCTTCTATCCGGTCTGCATTTTGGTCAGGGGCCTGTGCGGGAGACCTTAAAACGCTCAATTTGTTTTCCAGGATCACTTCCTGTTTCTTTTCTTCTTCAAGCCGCTGACGCAAGTCAGATAACTGTTCATTGAGCTCAGGCTGGGGTAATGGCGGCGGAACGGCACGCGTTTCCTGCTCCTGGCGGGCCTGCTTTTTCCTCAAGGCCCACAACTGTTCCTGAGACTCTTTGTCCTGCTGTCTTTTTATTTTAATGCCCTGCTGCAGCTGTTCTATCTGGATCTGCTGATCAGTACGGCCATGCCGTTCGTTCAAAAAAAGACGGATCGCTTCGATCTTGTTCTGTTGTCCAATGACCGCTTGCTGCAATTCCAGCGCCTGATCCGATAGTCGACGGTAATCCGATTTTATCTCATTGTTCTTGATCAACAGGGTCTGTGCCTTGGTTTTGATCACATCCAATGTCAATTGCCATTGCTCGGGCATAGACGAAAGCCCCGAGGAGACCTGGGCCGAAACATCAGCAGCCCAGCATAAAAACCCAAGCATCACGATCGTTTTTAAATACCGCATAGTTATAATTATAGCGGGTTATTACCGCTGGAGCAAGGGAGTAAATATTTTTTGGCCAACCGGCGTGCTAAATTGACCGCTTCTGATTTAGTTTTGATCTTCCCTAAAGCGGAGGCCTCTTCAATGCCGGAGAGGATCTTGCCAAAGGCGGGGGATGGTTTTAACTTCAAGGTTTTGATCAGATCATGCCCCGTTAACAGACGCTGCCGGGGCTTTTGTTCTTTTTGATCAAAATACCGTTCCATCAGCATATGACAGATCTTAGCATGATGCTGATGCTTGCTCTTGGTCGTCAGCGGCCCGCGGGTTGCAGCTTGGTCCGCTAACGCCAACACCGCCAGACTGGCCGCTTCCTCTTTAGTGTCGCGGAGATACCGGAATATCGCTTTTTCACTGGGACGCTTAAAATTAGACAAATAACCCGGTCTTAAATGCATCCGCACCGCGTCTTCCAGGAAAAACCGTTCTTTCAGTGACAATTTCAAATGTTTGGCTACCAAACGGGTGATCCGCTCTGAGGCATGCTCATGGCCATGGAAGGTCGTGCGCGCACCTTCCATGCGGCTGGTTTCAGGCTTTCCGCTATCATGCAATAACGCCGCCATTTTCAAGAGCGCATCACGCGCGTGGCCGCCACCGACGGATCCATGAAGATATATTCTCAAACGCTCCTCCCGGCCCGGATCGAGCAGGATCTTTTCTAATTGCAAAACCGTTTCCAGGGAATGCTGCCAGACATCCAGATGATGATACCCGCCCTGGGGCATCCCAGCCATGACGGTGGTCTGAGGAATGACATAAGCGAGCAAGCCAACCTTATCCATCTCGAGCAATGTTCCATGAGCCCTGGATGAGCCTAAAACCTTAAATATCTCCTCGCGCACCCTTTCCATGGCGACTGTCGTGATCAAATGAGCTTCCTTTTTGATCCGGCCGAGGGTTTCACGTTCGATCTTAAAGCCCAGCGTGGCCTTCAATGAAAAAGCGCGCAACAGTCGCAAAGGGTCGTCCTTAAAAGCATCCCGAGAAACCATGCGCACCACCCCTGATTTCAAATCTCGTCGGGATCCTTTAACTTCGAGAACATCCAGCGGCTGATGGGCCTTAAAAATATCCGCCGCCAAAGCATTGATGGTAAAATCCCGCGCTTTTAAATCTTTTTCAATACTGGCGGCCCGCCAATCGGTCAGGTCAAAAGTCCATACCTCCCCGCGCCATTTTTTGACCACCCGGGCCGAACCGTGCTCACGGTCAAGTAAAACAAAGGCCCCTTTAATATGTTTAGCTAACTTTTTGGCCAATACCACAGCACCTTGGTCAACAGCAAAATCAAAATCATGCCCCTGCCGTCCAAGATAATGATCCCGCAGGGCTCCGCCGACCAAGAAAACCCGCCGCTTACAGGGCTTCAAAGCATCTACGACTTGGGACAATTGAGGATAATATTCCAGTATGCTCACGGTTGAGTCAGGGATGATTTTTGAAAGACATCATCCGCCACGAATATCGGCGCTTTAAAACGGACGGCCATAGCGATGCTGTCGGAAGGACGGGAATCGATCATCTTTACCTGGCCATCCTTGGATTTGATCTCAAGTTTGGCATAAAAAGTATTGTTCACCAGTTTATCGATGATCACCCTCAACAGTTGGGCCTCCAGGACTTCCAGCACCTTGACCAATAGATCATGGGTCATCGGGCGGGGAACGTCTACACCGGAAAGTTTGATCTTGATGCTAGAAGCTTCCATAAACCCGATGACGATCGGGATCTGACGCTCTCCGGATTTCTCCTTAAGCACGATCACCTGGTCCTGGCGCTTTTCATCGATAATGATCCTGGATAATTCGACTTGTACCATTTTACCTGGCCTTCTGTTTCTTCATGTTCTTTATTTTTTTCTTGGCTTTGATCGACTTTAATTCGTCCATGAACTGGTTGACGTCACAAAACTGCCGGTAAACGGAAGCAAACCGGACATAGGCCACCTCATCTACGACCGACAGCCTGGACATCACCAGCTCTCCGATATTTTTAGAGCTTACTTCGGTATCATGTTTTTCGCGGACAGCCTGCTCAATGGCATCCACCACGGCTTCAATGGCATCGATACTGACCGGTCTTTTCTCGCAGGCCTTGATAAGCCCGTTGAGAATGCGCATCCGGTCAAACGGCTGCCGGCGTCCGTCACGCTTGATGACCATCAAGGGAGTCTGCTCGATACATTCGTACGTCGTAAAGCGCTGAGCACATTTCGGACATCGGCGCCGGCGGCGAATGGATGTCCCCTCGCGTTTCAAACGCGAATCCAAAACATTAGTGTCTTTATACCCGCAGGACGGACAACGCATCGTTCATATCCTTATAACTGAGCGTAGATCGGGAATTCGCCGGCTAAACGTTCAACTTCCTGACGGATCTGCTCTAATTGAGCATCATTGCCCCGATGAAGGACCGTGCGGTCGATCAGATCCGCGATATGGACCATCTGGGGCTCTTTCATCCCTCGGGTCGTTACCGCCGGTGTACCAATACGGATACCGCTGGTGACCGTCGGAGTCTCCGTATCGAACGGGATCAAATTCTTGTTGACCGTGATCTGCACGCGGTCCAAGAGCACCGCCGCCTCTTTACCCGTGATCTGCCGAGGGCGAAGGTCCACCATGAATAAATGATTGTCCGTGCCTCCGGTAACGATCCGGAAACCCTTGGCTGTCAACGCCGCAGCGAACGTTTTAGCATTGACCATCACCTGCTGCTGATAGCGCTTGAATTCAGGGTCTAAGGCTTCTTTAAAAGCCACGGCCTTGGCAGCAATAATATGCATCAGAGGCCCACCCTGAATGCCCGGGAATATCGCACTGTCAATTTTCCGGGCAAATTCCGCTTTACAGATGATCATCCCTCCCCGAGGTCCGCGCAGGGTCTTATGGGTCGTGGTCGTCACAAAATGCGCATACTCCACCGGATTCGGATGCAGCCCAGCCGCGACCAAACCGGCAAAATGCGCCATGTCCACGAACAAATAAGCGCCGACCTTGTCGGCTATAGCACGAAAACGTTCAAAATCTAAAACCCTCGAATACGCCGAATACCCGGCCACGATCATTTTAGGCTTATGTTCCAGCGCCAGGCGCTCGACTTCATCCATATCAATAAGCTCGGTCTTGCCATCGACCTTATATGAAACAAAATGATACAAACGTCCGGAAATATTGAATTTCAAACCATGTGTTAAATGCCCGCCGCAGGCAAGGTCCAGCCCCATGACCGTGTCCCCGGGGTTCAGCACCGCCATATACACTGCGGTATTGGCCTGGGACCCGGAATGCGGCTGCACATTGATGTGATCCCCGCCGAATATTTCTTTGGCGCGCGCGATGGCCAGACTTTCAACCTGGTCGACAAATTCACAACCGTTGTACCAGCGCGCCGCAGGGTATCCCTCGGCATATTTATTGGTCAAAACGCTCGCCGTAGCCTGCAGCACCGCCTGTGAAACAATATTCTCGGACGCGATCAGCTCCAGGTTGTTTTTCTGGCGCTTGAGCTCACGCTGTATCGCCTGGTCGATTTGAGGGTCTACATTCTTCAATTGGGTCATTTAGAAAACTCCTTTTCTATATTTTGGATCTGTGCTTTGCGGCGCAGATGCCGTCCGCCTTCGAAGGCGGTTGACAACCATATCTTAATGATCTTACGAGTGGTCTGCTCATCCACAAATTTAGAACCTAAGACCAGCACATTGCTGTCATTGTGCTGACGGGAAAGCAGGGCGGCTTCCTCGGTATACACCAGTGCTGCGAAAACTCCCGGCACCTTATTAGCCGCGATCGAGTGTCCGATGCCTGTCAGGCATAACAGTATCCCCCGACTGCCGGGATGGCGGACAACCTCGAGGCCCACCGAACGCGATATGACCGGATAATCGCAATCCGTTTGCTCGGTATGCGTGCCCATATCGACTACCTCGTGCCCCGCTTCTTTGAGCCATTCATCAACCTGCTTTTTTAATTGAAACCCGCGATGGTCCGCACCTATAAATATTTTCATCAGATCAGCTCCACAATTTTTTCAATAGCCTCATCGATCGTTAACAGACATCCCTCATAAGCCTCGTGCGTCTGGCCTATGGGGTCCGGGACATCCAGGTCCGCTTCAAAGCCGCGATGCGTATTAGCGAACTCTTTGAGCAAATAGACCCTTTTTTCCACCGAAGGGACCCGCTCTAACACCTGCATCCGGTGTGCGCGTGTCATCGCAAATATCAGGTCTGCCTTTTTTAACATAATGGTCCCTAAAGGCTGTGATACATGCTCTGCCGCATTGATACCCCGCTGCCGTAGCACCGCGATGGTGTCCTGACTGGCCGCAGACTTGAAATAAACGCTGGTACCGGCCGAATGGATCTCCACATCTTCGCGCGTGCTCAATTTGGCTTTCAGTAAATATTCCGCCATCACCGAACGGCAACTATTGCCCGTACACACAAATAAAACACATTTCTTGTTGATGGTGCGGTCCACATCCGGCTGGGTAATGACCCCGTCGCGCGTGACCGTCGGATGTATTTGGGTAAAATCCACAATGGTCGAGGATATCCCAAAATCAACCGCGCCGCCGTCTAACGCCAGGTCCACCGCGCCATCCAGGTCTTCCAAAGCCTCCTGGCAATTGGTGGGCGGCTTCTTGCCTTCCAGATTAGCCGATGGGGCGGCAATGGTACATCCGCTTTCTTCCACCAAACGCAACGCCACCGTATGGTCCGGCATGCGTATGCCGATGGTCTCCCCTTGCTGCCGAGATGGCACGATCACCGTCAACGGTCCGGGCCAGTACTTATCGATCAGTTTATATAAATTCGGATGCGTATAGCTGGAATAATTGTCAATGATCCCCCGCTGCGCCACCAGGATGGAGAATAATTTTCCGTCAACGCGGCGCTTGACCGCGCGCAGCCTATCCATAGCCCTGGGATTATTAGAATCCGCCGCAATACCGTACACGGTTTCCGTGGGGAATATCACCAGCCCGCCCTGACGCACGATACGCGCAGCTTCAGCGATCTTTTCCGGATCCGGCAAAGCTGAATTAACTTTTAAAACCTTAGTGGTGCCCATAAGCAAGAAAATGGTGGTAAAATGGGGTCAACTCCCTATTTTTGCTTGTGAATTTGTTGAGCAAAATAGGGAGTTGACCCCATTTTACCCGCAATATCCCGGCGAAAGAACATGTGATCAAAATGAACATGATCCACCGCATTATACGCTTGAGCTTTGGCTGTTTCAAGATTTCTGCCAAGAGCGGTCACCCCTAACACCCGGCCGCCGCTAGTGACCAAATTCCCGCCGTCATTCTTCGTTCCGGCATGAAACACCACCGTGTCTTCATCCTTGATCGCCTCCAAACCGCTCAGCGCAAACCCGTTTTGATATTTACCGGGATACCCTCCCGAAGCGATCACCACACAGACGCAGGCCCGCGGATCCCATTTCACAGTCAACTCATGAAGCCGGCCGTCGCAGGCGGCTAGAAATATATCGACGATATCGCTTTGCAGCCGCGGCAGAATGCATTGGGTTTCCGGATCGCCGAAGCGCACATTAAACTCCAAGGTTTTGGGTCCTTCGGCGGTCAACATCACACCGGCGTAAAGCACGCCCTTAAAAGGGTGCCCCTCCTGATACATGCCCCGAATGGCCGGTTCAATGATCCCGGAGATGATCTGGTCTAAGACGGCCCCGGTCACCAGAGGATTGGGAGAGAAGGTGCCCATCCCGCCGGTATTAGGCCCCAGATCATCATCAAAGATGCGCTTATGGTCCTGCGCGGTCGGTAAAACCAAAAAATGTTTCCCGTCAGAAATGGCCAGGACCGAGGCTTCAGGTCCTTGCAGGCATTCTTCAATGACGATCCTGTCTCCTGCCTTTCCAAAGATCTTTTGGACCATGATCTCATCGACCGCGGCCTGTCCCTCCTTGAGATTGGCACAAATATAAACGCCTTTGCCGGCGGCTACCCCGTCCGCCTTGACGACCAACGGGAAGAGGGCCTGCTGCAGGAATGTTGCCGCCGAAAGAGGTTCATTAAAAACCTGATACCCTGCCGTAGGAATATTCCGGCGGCCCATGAATTCCTTGGCAAAAACCTTGCTGCCCTCCAACTGCGCGGCAGCTTGGGAAGGACCGAAGATCTTAAGGCCTTTTTGCGCAAAAGCATCCACGACACCGGCAACTAACGATACTTCCGGGCCTACGATGGTCAGGTCAATTTTCTTCTGCAACGCGAACTGCAAAAGCCCGTCAACATCCTCAACGGCGATGTTCACACATTCAGCTATCTGGGCGATCCCGCCGTTGCCGGGGGCACAATAAAGCCTTTTGACTTTGGATGACTGTTTGATCTTCCAGCACAGCGCATGTTCACGCCCTCCGGAGCCTATGACCAGAACGTTCATGGTATTCCCTTTACAGGTCGAATAAATTGATAGGGGCCGACCTTGTGTCGGCCCCTACACAGACGTTAAAAACTGTCACGCTTGCCACGCTATTTCGCTTGGGTGCACGTAAGGTCCCCGCGCATAGCTGTCCCTTCAGAAGTACAAAAATATTTAACACCCTTGCATTCAGCGGTCCAGGTATGTTGAAGCGGAAAATGAGTGGTTTTTTCGTCAGTGATCTTGATGTCATCCGGCGCGCATCCGATCCTACCCGAAGTCATATGCTTATGCGTGTCCTCATTGCTGGTGGAAGCATCGTAGATCGCCCTGGTCACACATCCTGTCATCCCTAAACATAAGACCGCCACTAATAAATTTTTCATGACACTCCTTTTCATTAGGTCGCCTGTTTATACAAAAACCACCCGGCACTTGGGATCACGGATCACTTTTCCTAAAACAAATGACTTTAATTTTTGAGTCCGTAAAAAGGCTTGCACGCCGGCAACATCCTGAGGAGAGACCACTAATGCAAATCCAATACCCATATTAAAGGTGCGATACATCTCAGACTCCGGAATGCCGCCCTTCTTTTGGATCAAATCAAATATCTTTAAGACCGGCCAGCTGCCTTTCTTGACCGCAAAACAGGTGCCCCGCGGCAGGACCTTGGTCAACTTTTCATACCAGGCACCACCCGTCAGATGCGCCATGCCTTTGACCTGGAATTTCTCCAACAACGCTAATACCGGTTTTACATATATACACGTAGGTTTAAGCAAAATGGCCGCGTGAAGCTTTTGCTCATTTACGCTCAGCGCTTTGCGAGCCAACGAATACCCGTTGGAATGCAGTCCGGAAGAAGGCAGCCCCAAAAGCACATCACCGGCTGATATCTTACTGCCGTCAATGATCCCATGCCCCTCAACGACCCCCACAGTAAATCCGGCCAGGTCATACTCCTCACCCTTATACATATCCGGCATTTCCGCGGTTTCGCCCCCGATCAAAGCACATCCGGCCTGACGGCACCCTTCCACAATTCCCTTCATGACCTTTTGCATGATCTTGGGATTTAATTTTCCGACAGCCATGTAATCTAAAAAGAACAGCGGCCTGGCCCCGGTACACAGCACATCGTTGACATTCATCGCCACCAGATCAATGCCCACCGTGTCATGACGACCGGTCAAATTAGCGATCAACAGCTTTGTCCCGACCCCATCGGTCGAAGAGACCAGGACCGGATTTTTATATTTAAAAGAACTTAGATCGAACAGCGCCCCGAAAGAGCCCGGAGGACTGATGACACTGGCTGACAAAGTCGAGGCCGACATCCTTTTGATCGCATCCACGAACCGGTTAGCTTTTTCAATATCCACGCCGGCTTTTTTATACGTCAGTTTTTTAGCCATAAGTTATTTCAATAAATTTTCTTTAACATAGTTAACGCCGTTCTCAAATATCTTAGCTCCGTCGCCAAAAGCACTCTTTTTGGACAGGCGCGTCCAATACGGATGCTGCTCAAAAAGAAAATGACGCTCCGGGTGCGGCATCAAGCCCAAAACCCTCCCGGTAGTGTCACAAATGCCCGCGATATCCTCTGCCGACCCGTTGGGATTGTCCGGATATTTCGGCTTTCCGCCGTCAGGAGTGCAGTATTTGAACACGATCTGTCCGTTGGCGGCAAGCGCCTCCAATACCTTGGCATCACGCGGGATGAATTTTCCCTCTCCGTGAGCCACCGGCAGATAAATTTCTTTTGCGAGCCCCTTGGTCCACACACAGCGGCCTGCCCCGCCAACGCTAGAGCCTTCAGTCTTTAAATGCACCCAGCGGGCCTCAAACTTTGCCGAATCATTGCAAAATAACGTCGCTTCCGCGCCTATATTCCATCCCAAACCCGGCAGGATCCCCGCCTTAGCTAAGATCTGGAATCCGTTGCATATCCCGATCATCAATTTACCCTCACGGATAAATTTCTTGATATCTTCCCCTAATTTAAGGCGCAACTCATTGGCCAGGATACGTCCGGAGGCAATATCGTCCCCATAACTAAAACCGCCCGGCAGAGCCAGAATATGATAATCATTCAACCTTTTCACACCGCTCACCAGCGCATTCACATGCACCTGCTCAACGACAGCACCGCTGCGGCAAAACGCAAAGGCTGTTTCCTCGTTGCAATTGGTCCCCGCCGTACGCAAGACTATGACTTTGACATTACCGGACATTTATTTATTTTTCCTGTTGTAAAATTTCTTGATGATCTTGACCACTTCTTCCGGTTTGTCCGCCAGTTGAATAATGTCCAGATCCTCCTTCAAAATACAGCCTTCTTCAAGCATGGCGCCTTTAAACCAATCCAATAGCCCCTTCCAATATTGACTGCCGAAAAGGATCACCGGGAATTTCTCCATTCGTTTGGTCTGGATCAAGGTCAGGCTTTCAGATAATTCATCCAGTGTTCCAAACCCCCCGGGGAAGATCACGAAAGCTTTGGCATATTTCACAAAACACACCTTGCGACAAAAAAAATAATGAAAACTGATCAAATGATTGATATACGGATTGGGCTTCTGTTCAAAGGGCAGGTCGATATTCAAGCCGATAGACTTGCCGCCTACCGCCGCAGCACCTTTATTACTTGCCTCCATGATGCTTGGGCCTCCCCCGGTAATGATCGCATATCCGGACTTGGCCAGCAGCGCTGCCGTTTTCTCGGCCGCGGCATAGTGCAAATGCCCCGCTTTAATGCGTGCAGACCCAAATATGGTGACCGCCGGCCCTATATTCTTAAGCTCTTCGAATCCGTCGACAAATTCCGACATAATGCGAAAAATGCGCCACGGGTCTTCCATCATCTCCAGATCAGGGGCCTGTGTAGACTTCTTGGATTTAGACATAATGGTCCTTATTTTAGCGGTGATTTCCAAATTTCTTTTAACTCATCCGCACGGGCATTGATAACCGGCTGGTCGTTCAAACCATAGACAACAATTTCCGGGGTCGCCTCCACTGTCCCGATCTTCGCACAGGGAACATTTTTAAAGATCCGCGCTATCGCTTTTTCGCGGGAAGCCGGTATCTCGGCGATAAAACGCGAATTGCTCTCGGCAAAAAGCAGCACATCATCCCGCTTCCGATCCCCCTTAAAAGGAACTTTCTTTAATAATACCGTTGCGCCAACACCGCCGGCCATCGCCATTTCTGCAACACTCACCGCCAATCCGCCTTCCGAACAATCATGCAAAGCGCTGATCAGCCCCGCTTTGACCGCACGCTCCACGGCCTGATACGTCTTTTTCGCTGTTTTGAAATTAACCTCCGGAACGCTGCCACCTAACTGCTTTAAATTCTCCAAATAGATCGAACCGCCCATTTCATCACGCGTGGTCCCGATCACATAAATACTGTTCCCGGGCTTTTTAAAATCCATCGTTAAACAGCGACGGACATCATCGATAATGCCGATCGCCGAAATTAAAATAGTGCCCGGGATGCTCAAGCTCTTGCCCTTGTGGGCATATTCGTTATATAAACTGTCCTTGCCGGAAATGAACGGTGTGCCGAAAGCCACTGCCGCTTTATAGCAGCCCCGGGCACAGCGCACCAGTGAGCCCAGACGATCGGCCTTGTCCGGATTGCCCCAGCAAAAATTATCCAACAAAGCAATGCGCTCCAGCGATCCGCCTACGGCGATGATCTGGCGTATGGCTTCATCGATACAGGAAGCCGCCATCCAAAAAGGGTCGATCATGCCGAAACGCACATTGATGCCGTTGGAAACGGCAATGCCGCGATCTGAATCAAGCCGTCCCCGAAGGACCGCAGCATCCGACGGTCCGTCGCAATTCTCGCCCACCAAAGGCTTGACGACACTGCATCCCTGCACTTCATGATCATAGATCCGGATAACACTTTCTTTAGAAGCCACATTAAGGTGCGCCAAGGCTTTACACAGTTCCTCTGTCAGATCAGCCGATCTGAGGGAAGGAAGTTTCTCTGCGCTCCCGGCCGTTTGAACATAGACCGCTTCCTTGGTTATTTGCGGCAGGCCGTCGTGGATAAAATCCATGTCCAGGTCCGCTACCCGTTGTCCGTGAAAGAACAACTGCAGCCGTCCTGACCCGTCAAACTCACCTAAAATCGCAGCCTCCACATTCTCGTCAGCAAAGATCTTTAACAGCGCCTCTATATGTTGTGCGGGTACCGACAGGACCATGCGTTCCTGGGATTCCGAGATCCATATTTCCTGATATTTCAGCCCCTGATATTTAAGAGGCGCCCTATCCAGATCGACCCTCGCCCCCGTCTTCTGGGCCATTTCACCGACGGCGGAAGAAAACCCCCCGGCGCCGCAATCGGTCAGGGCGGAATATAATCCGGCGTCACGCGCTTTTAAAAGGGCGTCCTGGACTTTTTTCTCTTCAATAGGATTCCCGATCTGTACCGCTCCCGAGGAAACCGTCTCGGATTCGCTGGTGAGCTCTCCCGACGAAAAGGTCGCGCCGTGAATGCCGTCACGACCGGTACGCCCTCCGACAGCAACGATCAGGTCTCCTTTTTGGACACGCTTGATCTCTTTGCCTTTAGGGATCAGTCCGATATTCCCGCAAAAAACCAGCGGATTGCCGACAAAATCTTTATCAAAAACAATAGCTCCGTTGACGGTAGGTATTCCCATTTTATTGCCATAATCACGCACCCCGGCAATGACGCCCTTCATCACCCGTTTAGGATGCAAGGCTCCTGGCGGCAAACTGGCCACGGGAGTGTCGGGACGCCCGAAACAAAACACATCCGTGTTGCACAACGGCTTAGCTCCGAGGCCGGTGCCTAAGGTATCGCGGATGACGCCGCCCACCCCGGTATTGGCCCCCCCAAAAGGTTCCAGCGCTGAAGGATGATTATGGGTCTCGACCTTAAAACAAACATGATAATCCTCATCAAAAGCAATGACCCCGGCATTGTCATGAAATACCGAGATGCACCATTTTTTCTTCAATTTCAAAGTAGCGGCGGCAATGGTGGTCTTGAACAAGCTGCGGATGATCACCGCACGTCCCTGCTTACCCTCACGATAGCGGATGATCCCGCGAAATGTTTTATGCCCGCAATGCTCGCTCCAGGTTTGCGCAATGGTTTCTAATTCCACGTCGGTGGGATTGCGGCCTTTTTTACGGAAATATTCCTGGATCGTTTTCATTTCATTCACATTTAAATACAGCTGGCCGGTTTTGGCGATCTCGACAAGTTTTTTATCATTGGCAAAAAGCAGATCAACGACCATCAGATCAAATTGTGTAGCTTCCGGGCTCTTGACTTGCAATGTTACCGGCACATGGGAGGGATCGCGCACGACATGCTGGATCAATTTATTCATCAGCACCCGGCTCGTGATGGCTTCCACCTGTTTGACCGTAAGCGCTCCGTCAATATGATACTGTTTGGCGGTGCGCACGGCGGTGATGCCCTCAATACCCAGATCGCGGATGCCTTTGATGGTGGAGGCCTCCACCGGATCCATGACCCCGGGATTATAGGCAATTTCAACAACGTGGTGGGTAAAAGATCGCAAGGGAAGGTCAAGGTCAAAACTGTACTGCTGTACCAAAAGGTCGACTAATAGCTCATCACAGATGCGTTTGACTTCCTGACGGCTGATCTGTCCTTCTAAAAGATAAACGGACACCACTCTCACCCCAGATACCGCGCCGGGGTAACCTAGATCAGCAATGTCACGGGCAATCGATTGGCCGAGGGAATCCTGGATCCCTTCCTTTTCTTTGACTTCAATGCGCCATATCAAGATTCCCTACCTCCTCAACATCGTAACGTTTTCATACCTGCGAGGACACCCTTCGTAGGACTTCCTGATAGGCCTGCTCAACATTACCCAGATCCCGGCGAAAGCGGTCTTTATCAAGCTTGTTGCCTGTTCCTACTTCCCACAAACGGCAAGTGTCCGGAGAGATTTCATCAGCCAGGATAATACGATCCCGGATGCGGCCGAACTCCAACTTAAAATCGATCAACTCGATATTTAAACCAAGAAAATATTTTTTTAACGCCTCGTTTATTTTAAACGCCAAGGCGGTAATGATCTTGACCTCATCATCGGACGCCCACTTCAAGGCCCGGATATGGTATTCGTTGACTTGCGGGTCCCCTAAAGCATCGTCCTTGTAACAGAATTCCAGCGTCGGACAGGCGAGCACTGCCCCTTCTGCCAATCCCAGTAGGCGGCACAAAGAACCGGCCGCACGGTTACGGATAATAACTTCAAGCGGCACGATCTCCACGCGCCTGACCAGCATCTCGCGGTCATTCAAACTTTTCACGAAATGGGTCTCCACGCCCTGGGTCTGCAAATATTCAAAGATCTTGGTGGCAATACGATTATTCATAATGCCTTTGTCCAGAATGGTGCCTTTTTTCTGGGCATTGAACGCAGTCGCGTCATCTTTAAAATACTGGATCACCAACTCCGGATCCTCGGTGGTGTAAAGGATCTTGGCTTTGCCCTCGTAGATCTTATCTTTTTTTTGCATATCTCTGATTTCCTGTTGGAACGCGATTACTCGCGCCTTTATTTTATCCCTGCTTGTTTAAAGATCCTGTCCCGATGACGAATATAATACTTGATGTCAAAACAGGCATTGATCTCATTCTGAGATAAATACTTGCGCACCCTGCGGTCCCTATAGAGCACATCCTTGAATTCCGTGCTTTCCTGCCAGACCTGCATGGCGCACGACTGGATGATCTCATACGCCAAATCGCGCGTAAGCCCTTTTTTCATCAATTCCAGCAAGATACGCTGCGAATAAATAAGTCCGCGCGTCTTGGAAAGATTGGCGATCATGTTTTTGGGATATACCAAAAGCCCTTCGATGATCGGAATAAATTTATTAAGCATGTAATTCAGCGCAATGGTGGAATCCGGAAGGATAACCCGCTCTGCCGAAGAGTGGCTGATATCGCGCTCATGCCAGAGATTGATGTTCTCCATAGCGACGATAGAATTAGCCCGTAAAATACGCGAGAGCCCGCAAATACGTTCACAGGTCACGGGATTGCGTTTATGCGGCATGGCGGATGAACCGATCTGGCCTTTGAAGAACGGCTCTTCGACTTCCAGAAGTTCCGTTTTTTGCAACGCCCGTATTTCGGTGGCAAATTTCTCCAAAGAACAGCCGATGATCGCCAGGACCATGATAAAATGCGCATGCGGATCGCGCTGAATGATCTGGGTGGCCACATTAGCCGGCTTTAGCGCTAATTGCTGACAGACATATTCCTCGACCGAGGGATCAATGTTGGCATAGGTCCCGACCGCTCCGGATAGTTTGCCAAAACGCATCCCATCCCGGGCCGCCTGCAGGCGCTCTAAATTACGGTTCATCTCATCATACCAGATAGCCACCTTCAAACCGAAGGTCGTGGGCTCTGCGTGTACCCCGTGGGTACGCGCAATGCAAACGGCATCTTTATATTTCTTAGCTTTTTCTTTCAGGACCAACAGAAGCTTTTTAACATCAGCCACTAAAATATCGCCGGCTTCCACACATTGCAATGACAACGAAGTATCCAGCAGATCGGAAGAGGTCATACCCATGTGCAAATACTGCGCTTCGGGCCCAAGACTTTGACCGACATTTTGAATAAACGCCACCACATCATGCTTGGTCCGCTCCTCGAGCCGGCGCACTTCTTCCAGATCAAATTTTGCGTTCTTGCGTATTTTCTCCATGGCCGCTTTAGGAATGACGCCCAACTTGGTCATGGCTTCACACGATAACACCTCGATCTTAAGCATAATTTCCATTTTATGCTCATCAGACCAAATACGGCTCATTTTCGAAAGGGAATAACGATCAATCATGAACTTTTCTCCTCTTAACCCAAGCGGGGTTTAATACTTTGTAAGGAAGGCTCTCAAAGCGCAAATACTATAGCAGAGAAAAATTAGACGGTCAACTTAAAAAAACCAATCAAGAGCGTAACACATTGCTGTGCATACGGTTAAGACAATCTTATTGTTTCGCCCCTTTGGCTTCAGGGAACTTTTCTTCCATGTACTTGACAGATTCCTGTACACTTTCTTTCATCAGCTCAGGAATAGTTGATATTAATTTGTGCCCCTGGGGGGACTGATAAAAATCGATGAACGATTTCAGATCATCTGCAGTGAAATTGCGGTCATAAATAGGCAGCAAGCGGTCAATGATCTCATCCACCTTCACACGATCACGGATCTTCTGAGCCTCCTCCGGCTTCTCTTTGGCAATTTGCTTGAGCATTAATTCAAAATTATTGCTCAGCGCCTGCCGGGTGCCAAAAACATCGATAAATTTCAGGATCAGCGCCTTTTTATCGGGGTCTATCGGCGTTTCAGTGGCCGCGGAAGTTGCTACAGCGTCGGGAACAGCCGCAGACGGGTTCGCCGCCGTGGCACTTTGAGCGATATTATCCGTCCCGCTTACGGGCCCCGCTTCAGGGGCCGCCGGCGCCTTCCCGGCGGAAAAAGGCTTGCCGTCTATATCCTTGATCTCATCCGCATAATACGTCATCGTCACACCGTCTACGCTGACTTGGAGGCTCTTGGCATCTTTTTGAAGGATAGACCCCTGCACCGAACGGCCATCCGTTAAATTAACCACTTCGGCACGGGCCTGGCCCATCACCAATAACATCACGACAACTATCATTCCAATAATACGCATATTTCCCTCTTTCGGATATTTTTTTAATTAACTTCGGTTTATTTTACCTATAATGCCGGATTATTGAAAGGAATATTTGAGATAAATCACCCGGTATGCTACACTACCTGGCCATGATCGAACAAATTAGAAAAAATATCGACAAAAGTCTCGCTTCATTCCTGGAGACCGTCAAAAAAGATTACAAGCTGCACTTGGTATCCCCCTTGCTGTTTGAAAGCATCCGGGAGTTCACCTTGAGGGAGGGGAAGCGTATCCGCCCTTTGCTGTTGATCCTAAGCTATAAAGCTTACGCGCCGCACCCCAAGAAGATCTCGCGCAAACTCTACAATGCCTCCACCTGCATGGAATTCTTGCACAATTTTATGCTGATACATGACGATATTATCGACCGTTCCAATTTGCGCCGCGGTAAGCTGACCATGCATAAGGTCCTGGCCCATACCGTTAAAACTAATAACCCCGATAAGCTGGGCATTGACCTGAGCATTATCGCCGGAGATATTGTTTACGCGTTGGCCATCGATGCTTTTTTATCCATCGACGCCCCTGCCGAACGCAAAGAGCGGGCCCTGAAATATTTTATCCAGACCGCGGCCTTTACGGCCATGGGCGAGTTCATCGACACCGTCAGCGGCGTCAAACCTGTCGAAGAAGTCGATGAAAAGGAAGTATTTCTCAACTATACCCTTAAAACCGCGCGCTACACCTTCGACTGCCCCATGGTCACCGGCGCCATCTTGGCAGGAGCCAGCCGCAGAGAGATCAAAAAGATCTCCCGTTTTGGCATTCTCATCGGCCAGGCATTCCAGATCCAGGATGATATCATCGGCATTTTTGAAACGGAAGCCAATATCGGAAAGTCTATCCTCAGCGACTTAGAAGAAGGCAAAAAGACCATCCTGGTCGCCCACGCCTTCAGGAACCTGAGCGGTCGCTCGCGTAAGGAATTCTTAAAAATATTCACAAAAAAAACCAAAACCATTAACGATCTGGAAACCATTAAAAAGATCTTTATCAAGACCAAAAGCCTTGATTATGCCCTCGAAGCCATTGAGGCCCGACTGAAAGAAGCCCAAAAGATCCTGCAGGGGCTGAGCATGAACGAGGGATACCGGGCTCTTATCGGCGGCTGTCTGATAAAACTTTTTGGTCATGCCCAAAAGATCGCCCGCTCATACCAAGCGCTCGGATAACGTGTCTAATACCAGCCGGCCTGGTCGCGTAGTTTTCACAAACCCATTTTCCAGGACCAAAAAACCCTCCTTGATCAAAGACCGGATCTCTTGATGTTTCGATGTGCTGACCATCTCCCAGGAAACCCCCTTATTCATTCTCAAGCCAAATAACAATTTTTCCGTGGCCCGAACCTCCGCGTTCAAGTCTTCATAGCCCTCGACTTGGGTCTCGCCCCGCCGCGCCCTTTGCAAATATTCCTGTAAATTAGACGTGTTCCAATAGCGTCTGCCTTCAAGAAAACCGTGGGCTCCCATGCCTAAACCGATAGAGGACCCGCACTGCCAGTAGTTGATATTATGCGCCGACTCAAACCCCGGACGGGCAAAATTGCTCACCTCATATTGCTTGAAGCCGTACTCCTCCAGCAGCTGTGCTATCAAAAGATAATGTTCGGCCAATTTCTCCTCGTCATCCAGTTTCATCCCTGTCGCGTAAAAACGGCTATGCGGCTCAACGGTCAAGGTGTACAACGACAAATGCTCGCTGCCCTGACAGGCCAGGTTACGTACATCATCTTCCAACTCTTGTCTAGTCTGCCCGGGGAACGCATACATGAGGTCCAAATTAATATTCTGAAAGCCCGCTTTGCGTAAAAGCACGTAAGCTTCCCTGGCGCTTTGAACATCGTGAGCCCGTCCCAGGAACTTCAAATACCTTTCTTGGGTCGACTGCACCCCCAGACTAACACGGTTAAATCCGGCCCTTAGCAAAAACTCGGCCTTGGAGGCATAAATGCTTTCCGGATTGACTTCGATCGTCATCTCGGCATTATCTTCGATCACAAAATTATCCCTGATCTGACTCACTAAATCCCTAAGCTGATCTTCATTCAGTTGACTGGGCGTGCCACCACCCAGATAAACCGTGCTCACGCGAGCTGCGCGATACTTTTTCATTTCAGCCCCAAGTGCTGAAAGATAATCCTCATAAACATGCTCTTGTCCGACCGCGATGGCGAAAGAACAAAACAAACATTTGCGTTTGCAAAAAGGAATATGGATGTACAACGATGATGGATTCATAAAAATTATTTTTTAAATGCCACATTGCATGATATTATTTTCACCAAAAAGAACGCCTACTTATTCTCCGTCGACAAAATTAATTGTAAAAAAATATTTATTAAAAAATTATTAAAATATTTTTTGCATAACAACAATCATGTGTTAATATCTTAGTAACAAATCAATTCTTAAGAAAGGAGCTACCAAATGGCTACCAAGAAAAAAGTTGCTAAAAAGAAAACAGCTAAGAAGAAATAACTGCTGTTTTTCATGCATTTTCATAGAACCCTTTGATAAGTATTCAGAGGGTTTTATGTTTATACCCCCTTTTGACCGGCCAGCGTTTTTAATGCCGAAGAAACTACTGCGATAAACATCTCTCTAGAAATTCTGAAACTGATCCGACCGCCTTTATTCTGACAATCGGATAATGATCCCTTTTTTTCGGGCTCTGGTGTAGGCCTTCCCAAGAAAATGCAGGGAAAGCATTATATAGAGAAGGGTCAGGATTGCCCCGGATAAGAATGGATAAGGGGTATGGGCCTTAAAGCCGTAGGCCTGACGGAAGAATTCCAGAAAATGCGTGACCGGCACCATCAAGGCCAGATATTGAAAAAATTTCGGCAGAACGTCTATGGGATAATAAATGCCGCATATGATCATAAATAACTGCCCGCACATCCACGCCGTGATCTCAACTTTTTGACCAAATGACAAGATCAGGATATTGACCAAAATGCCCAAAATAAAAGCACAGGCAAAAAGTCCCCCTAAAAACAATGCTGTGACAAGAACTCCCGGCAAATAAAAACCAAAGCACCCAGCCGCGACACCGGTCAAAAGCACAAAGGCCGTCAAGGCCCGCACCATGCCGATGATCCAAGTCCCGCACACCCCTTCTGATACACCGACAGGAGTTAATAACGTGTGCTTTAAGCTCTTGGACCATAATTCATAAAGCATGGTGTACCCGACATCCAGTTGGGCAATTTGCAAAACACCCGCGGCCAGGGTACCGGTCAAAACAAAGCCCAGCGTTTGAGGGCCCAATTGAATAAACTTGGCCATCAGTCCTATCGAGATCAAAGATACCATCGGCCAAAAAAACACATCCGTCATCACAAATAAATTACGCACGGCAAAAATTGCACTGCGGATCGTAAAAGCATACGCCCGGTTCATCCACCAGCGCCATCCGCCGCTGGGGGGCAGGGGCAAGATCTTGGTCGTTGTTCCCTTTAAAGCTTCTTGTTGGGGCATAGGCTCGTGAGACTGCCGCGCTAATTGAATAAATATTTCTTCCAGATCATCGGTATGATGTAGCCGTTTAAGCTCATCGACCGCCGCCAATCTAATAATGCGGCCCTTTTGGATAAAGGCCACCCTTTCACACATGCTCTCTACTTCATCCATGTTATGGCTGGTCAGCAATACGGTCATTTTGCGCTGACGCAAAATATTCAGGACAATTTGCCGGGTTTTCAAAGACACATCCGGATCAAGTCCGATCGTGGGTTCGTCTAAAAATAAGATCTTGGGATCATTCAATAGGGATTTGGCCAGAGACAAACGCTGTTTGGTCCCGGAAGACAATTCATCAAACCGACGTCGGGCATACGGTTGCAGGTCAAAAAGCGCGGTTACCTCATCCACCTTGCGCTGTAAAAAAGCACCCTTCAATCCATAAAGCCGTCCGTAAAATTTAAGGTTTTCTTCGACGGTTAAACAAAACGCATAGTTGGGGTAGCCTGAGGACATGTTGATCCAGCTGCGCACGGCATTAAAATTGCCCGGACGCGAGGGTAAGCCAAAGATCTCTATTTCTCCGGAATCCGCCAGCAACAACGTCGCCAGGGTATTTAAACAAGTGGTCTTGCCGGCCCCATTAGGCCCTAAAATACCCAAGATCTCACCTTCGCGCACACTAAGGTCCAAATGATCCAGCGCTTTGACCCTCCCGCCGCTTTGCGTATCAGGATAACTTTTACACAATCCGCGGGCCGCTAAAACAATTTCAAAATTATTTTTTGTGTCACTCATAAAATGTTGTGGAATAAATACTTATACCGCATCCATAAATTTGCATTTTAAAATAATTAGTAGTATACTCAAAGAGTAAAGACGGAGGGTTCCTAAGGATAGCGAAAGCAAATCTAAGGCCTATCCCCTTACAAGACCTACGGCGCACCTACCGTAGGTTTTGCTTTTATCGAGAAGCCTATTTCTGCTGGGGGCCTACTTACCGAGCAATGTAAACATCTTCTTTTTATAGGCTTCAACCCCGGGCTGGTCAAAAGGATTTACTCCCAATATATATCCGGAAATACCGCAGGCTTTCTCAAAGAAGTAATACAACTGCCCCAGATGGTTGGCATCTGCCTGGGATAACGTAAGGGTCATGTTCGGAACGCCGCCTTCAAAATGCGCCGAAGCGGTGGCCTCATACGCTTTTTTATTCACAAAATCAAAGCCCTGTCCTGCCACGTAATTAAAACCGTCCAGATCTTGCGGATCCTTCGGAATAATCACATCATGCTGAGGCTTCTCTATTTGGACGAACGTCTCGAATACCGTGCGCTCGGCATCCTGCATCCATTGGCCCATCGAATGAAGGTCCGTTGACATGATCAGCGACGCCGGAAAGATGCCTTTGCCCTGCTTGCCTTCGCTTTCACCAAAAAGCTGCTTGAACCACTCCGCGACATAAAAAACATTGGGATAAAAAGAAGAAAGCACTTCGATCTTTTTTCCTTTGGCATAAAGGATGTTGCGCAAAGCCGCGTAACGATAACAGATGTTCTTGTCCAGATCACAGGCATTATAGGCGCCTTCTGCCTGACGGGCACCATCCACCAGGCTTTGGATATCTACACCCGCCAGCGCCAACGGCACCAGCCCCACCGGTGTTAATATCGAAAAGCGGCCGCCCACATCATCGGGAATGATAAACGAACGATACCCTTCCCTGTCGGCAATTTTACGTAAAGCACCTTTTTTCTCGTCTGTCACACAAATAATACGTTTTTTTAATTCTTCTGGGCTATATTTGCTTTCCAACAATTTTTTAATGACCCGAAAGGCAATGGCCGGTTCGGTCGTAGTCCCGGATTTCGAAATAACCACCGCTGTCACACGTTTATCTTTGAGCAGTCCCAATAGCTGATAAAGATAGTCGCTGCTGATGGTGTGTCCGGCATAATAGACCGGAAGTTTCCCGCCGCCTAAAAAGTCGACTGTCGCACGGATGCCTAAATAGGACCCTCCGATACCGATCGAGACCACACAGTCAGAATGTTGCTGGACGTCACGCGCCAGCGCATTGATCTCTTTGATCAGCTGATCCGGGATACGCGAAGGCAAATCCAGCCATCCGGTGAATTCGGCGCCTTGGCCTTTGCGGTTTTGCAAATTGTCATGCGCCTTGAGAACCGACGGAAGGATGGCCTTCAATTCATCGGCAGATACGAAATTCTTCAAATAATCGGTATTCAGTGTGATCATAATTTAGTCGGCATGTCTGCAGGTGCCGGCGCATTATTGGCGGTGGGGGCCGCCGCATTGCCAGCAGAGCTGCTCCTGGATACATAGGTTGATTTATCCCCATATTCGTTATGGCTGATCAAATTCCCGTGGATATAATGCTCCTCAAGGATGATCTGGCCGTCCTCGGCATAGGTGGCTACAGCGCCGTCCAATACCCCGTTTTGATAATACATCGACTGTTTTAAGATGCCGCTCTTGTACAGCACGGTCTTTTCTCCGTCTATTTTTCCCATGATGTAATGCTCACGGCTTTTAACCTCTCCGGTATCATACAAGTGCACGCTGGGGCCCTGAAGATCATTGTCCGCATAAGCATCTTCGCTTTCCAGACCGCCGTTCTCATAATAATTCTTATCGTCACCTTCGCGCAGACCGTCAGAATAATGCAGCAGCTCTTTGAGGGCTCCGGAAGGATAAAAGATCTTCATTTCGCCGTCTAGCCTGTAATTATGATAGTTCTCTTCCCTTAATAAATTCCCTTTGCGGTCGTACACATGCCAGACCCCTTCGACAGGAGGAAGCGTTCCCCGTTGCTGTTCATACATGCGGGCGGGATTGATATTTTGCCCCCAGCACAACGATGTCGCCAGCATCCCGAATATCAGCAGGCCAAGATAAATTTTCATATATGTTTCTCCTCGTTGCAGGGAATGGCGCTCTCAATAACCGCCCCCCCCAAAACCACATCTCCGTCATAAAAAACCACCGATTGCCCCGGAGTAACGGACTTCTGCGGCAGAGCGAATTCTGCGCGAACAGTGTCTTGATCGACAGGGGTCAAGAAGGCTTTGACTTCAGGAGAATTATAGCGGATTTTAACGCTCACTTCTATGGTTTCTTGAGGAATTTCGATGCTGACCCAATTGGCTCTGCGGCCCGTCAACCCCCGGGCATATAACCGCTCCAGGCCGCTGACATGTACCGTATTGGTGGCTGGGTCAATTTTATAGACATAGACCGGGAATCCCAGCGCTATCCCTAGTTTATCCCGCTGGCCGATGGTATAATTGGCCAAGCCTTTATGTCTTCCGATGACCTTACCGGTTTCATCCACAAAATCTCCGGGGATCATCACCTCACATCCCAACCTGTCCTCAATAAACTTTTTATACCCGCTGGCAGGGACAAAACAGATGTCCTGACTTTCCGGCTTCTGGGCGGTATTAAGCGCAAATTGTCCGGCGATCTTGCGCACCTGAACCTTGGTCAGATCGCCTAAAGGGAATAATACCGAGGATAATATTTCTTTCTTGATGCTGTATAAAAAATAGGACTGGTCTTTCTTGGGGTCTGAAGCCTTTTTTAACTCATGACATCCGCGCACGGTGTTAAAAACCACCTTGCCATAATGCCCCGTGGCTAAATAGTCCGCCCCCAGCGCTTTGACCTTTTCATAAAGCAGTCCGAACTTTAAATACTGATTACAGCGCACACAGGGATTCGGGGTCCTCCCCTTCAAATACTCTTCGGTAAAATTAGCAATGATATGTTCATCAATGTCCCGGGAAAAGTTTAGCACTTGGTGAGGGATCTGCAGGATGTCCGCCGCGCTCATCGCATCCGCGATCCCGTCAATACCGCAGCAGGACGCTTTGCAGTCATTGCGCATGATATTAAAATTCATGGTAACCCCAACGGTGTTATACCCGGCTTCTTTGATCAGCGCCGCTGCCACCGAGGAGTCCACCCCCCCGCTCATAGCCACATAAACCGTTATATCTTTATTTTTTTTCATATCAGTATAGTTGGACCGTTTCTGCGGGGGCCTTAGTGCCGCATCAGGTTATGAAATGAATCTGTCCCTGATTTCTTTTATCCATCAAGGTTAACGCTTCTATCATAAATCTAAGCATCTGTTTCTTCAATAGCCCTATAGGTTGCCATTAACAAAAAATCCAGTTCATCTAAGGTTATGCTTAACGGCGGCATCAGCACGACCACGTTGCCCAGCGGCCTTAAAATGACTCCGTACTTGCGTACGGTTTGACAGACTTTTGCCCCGATACGCTCGTCCCATGCCCCTTTGAGTTCAATGCCGACCATGAAGCCCTTTTGCCGAACATCGACGACCAACGGCAGGTCATAAAATGTTTTTAATTTCCGGCTTAAAAATTTTATTTTAGGGGCCAGCCTGGTCAAGGTGCGCTCTTTCTTAAAAACGTCGAGATTGGCCAACGCGGCGGCACAGGCTAACGGGTTTCCGGTATAGGTATGGCCGTGAAAGAACGTTTTTTGCTGCTTGTGGTCGAATACAAATCCGTCATAAATTCGTTGGGTGGTCAACGTGGCCGCCAGAGGCAAATACCCTCCGGTAATACCTTTGGCGATACATAAAAGATCCGGGGTTACCCCTTCATGCTGGCAGGCAAACATTTTACCGGTGCGGCCAAAACCGGTAGCCACTTCATCGGCGATAAGGAACACATCGTGCTTTTGTGTTAGCTGGCGCATTTTTTGCAGAGCTCCGTCGGGCCACATCAGCATCCCTGCCGCCCCTTGTACCAGAGGCTCCACCACCAATCCTGCAATAGCAGAACTTTTCTTTTTAAGTAATTGCTCCAGATCATTGACCGCGTCCCAACCGTGCCCTTTGAGCGTGATCGTCTTAAAGATCAGGCCGCGATAAACTTTATGGAACAGGTCGATGCCGCCGACACTGACAGATCCCAGGGTGTCCCCGTGATAAGAATTAGCTAAATGCACCAGGCCGGTTTTCTTTGTCTGCCCGGTATTTTGCCAGTATTGATAGGCCATCTTGATGGCGATCTCAACGGCTGTTGACCCGTTGTCCGAATAAAATACTTTTTTTAAACCCTTAGGCGTGATGGTCACCAGGCGTTCGGCCAATTGGACCGCAGGCGTATTCGATAACCCCAACAAGGTCGAGTGCGCCATCTGATCGATCTGCTTCTTGACCGCCTGATCGATCAGAGGATGACGATGGCCGTGAATATTGACCCATAAGGAAGAAACCCCGTCAATATATACATTGCCGTCGATATCTTTAAGATAGATCCCGCTGCCGGAATCAATGATCAGAGGCTCGTCATGCTCCCAGTCCTTCATCTGGGTAAAAGGATGCCAGATGTATTCCTTATCCTGTTGTTTTAAAAGTTCGCTGCGAGATCTTGGCATAGGCGTAAAATATTCTTCCGGTTCAATGGTTTTATATAAGGGATGCTTCCCAGGGTGTTTACCCCCGATAATCCTTCAATGGTCTTCGGATTCGTTTTTTCCGGCAAGCCAATTGGGCCCGGCCTGGTTTGACAAAATACCGTGCCCTTGATACTCAGCCCGCGTGCCCTGGCCTGATCGATAGTCAACAGGGTATGATTGATCGTCCCCAACCCCCCACGCGCCACGATGATCACTTCCGCTTTTAGATCAGCGATCAAATCCGCCGTGTAATAATGATCCCTTAAGGGAACCATCAACCCGCCGGCACCTTCCACTAAAACAATATCGTGACGCGCCTGCAATTCTTTCAAACAGCGCTTAACCCGTCTTTGATCAAATCTGATCCCGGCGCGGCGAAACGCCAGATGGGGAGATAACGGTTCCGGGGCATAAAACGGGTTGATCCACTTGATATCATCGCTGATGGATAAAGCCTTTTTAAGGAATTGCGCATCATGTCCCGCGCACTGGACCGGTTTCATGATACCGACATCCATCCCCCGGGCTTTAAGAAGCGTCCCCAAACATAAGGTCACCACTGTCTTGCCCACCCCGGTGTCAGTTGCCGTTATAAAAATGACTTTGGCTTTTGGCATATACCCAAATGACTTCAAAGGTGGCATAAACACCATCCTTCGAAGCAAACCTTTCTTGGTAAATAGCTGAGGCCCGTGAAAAACAGGCACGGCCTAGATACCCTTCTCGCGGAAGATGAGGCGCCCCAATATGTTTAAACCAGTTGACCAATTCCTGCATGTTGTTGAACTCCATCTTAACCTGTTCGCAATCAACTTGAGGCTCTTTAAATCCACCGACGATGAGCGCTTCACGAACTTGTGAACAGTCCGGCAGTCGGGCAAATTTCAAGGCTCCGGCACTCGCCTCATCCAAAGATTGGAATAATTCCCGGCAGCTATGGTAACCAAAAAGCGTACACGCCAAGCCCCCCTTAAGGGTCAAAACCCTCCGTGCCTGAAAAAACGCACGGGATAAAGGTTCGGCCCATTGATACGCTAGATTGGAAATAACAATATCAAAACACCCGTTAGAAAATGGCAGGTTGTTCCCATCCGCCAAAACCCAATGAATAGACTTCTCTTTCCTGCGCGCAACTTCAAGCATTCCTTGGGCAAGATCAAGGCCGATGATTTTACTTGAGGGGAATTGGTCTTTAAGCCGGCCTGTTAAATACCCCGTGCCGCAGCCGACATCTAAAACAGCTGATGGCACAGGGCCCTTAATGACTTTCGCCAAAAGCTTGTCAGCTATTTCCCTGTGCAGACTGGCATGAGCATCATACCGGTCGGCAGATGCACTAAACGCACGTTGTATTTTATTATTTCTCGTTTGTGCCATATCCCTTTGCTGACTCGTACCACGCTACCGGATAAATTTATTGATTCGCAGCGACTTGTCATTTTTAGTCAAAAGTTTTTTGTTATTTCGGGGATCCCTCGGCTTTGGCCGAGGGATGGCTGAACTTGTTTGAGCCTTCAGCTTCAAGAGAAGCTGGAGGCGGGTTGTTCAGCGACCAACGATAGTGGCCGGTAACGAGGCCAACACCGGAACAACAGAGAAACTTTTGACGTTAAGAGAATGACGACGGAGCAAGAATCAATAAATTTATCCGGTAGCGCCGCGCCAATCCGCTATCTAACCAAAAAATCCCCCAACAAACGGTTATACTCTTTGGCTTCAACTAAAAACGGCAGATGCCCGCAACCATCAATAAAATCGAACCTGGCCCTGGGCATACGCGCGGAAAGCCAATCCATGATCGCCCGCGGACAAATATAATCCTCTGTCCCTGTAATAAATTGCACCGGACAGTTGATCGATGTCAAGCGATCGCGCAGGTCCGCCTTTTCTAAAATATCCAAGAACGACTTCAGCGCTTCGCGGCCGGGCAGCGGTTGGGTCCGATAAAGATCCTTGACCGATTTATACCGATCGCTTTGTCTCTCCTTCATGCTAAACAAAGACCTGAAGAATATCTCCAGGACGGAAAGATAATTACCGTCGAACTGACGGCTGAGTATGTGGATTTTGTCAATGTCGAGTCCTGCCGGATAATGATCGCCTCGGGCAAATTTAGGCAGAGATCCCACCAGTGACAGACACTTGATATTTTCCGGCATCAAACAGCAAAGCTCAAGGGCTACCAATCCTCCCAAAGATGAGGCTACCAGATTGACTTGAACAACGCCTAAACTATTGAGAATGTCGCCTAGGTCCATGGCCGTCTGAGCCAAGGTCGAAGGCGTCCAGGAACTTTGCCCATGACCGGGCAGGTCCGGCGTCACCACCTGATAACCGGCGCCCAAAAAATCTTTTTGTGCCTGCCACCAGCAGCCGGAGGCCCCAAATCCATGGATCAATACCACGGTCTCACCTGTTCCTGTCGTTTCGACGTGCCATTCCGATCCTCTGCGTGTCTTTATCAGCGCCATGCTTATATTGTCCTTAACGCGTCAAGCAGCCGGTCCAGATCATCCCGGGCATGGGTCGCCGTCACTGTTAGCCGTAACCTTGCAGTATTGACCGGCACTGTCGGAGGTCGTATGGCTTGCACAAAAATGCCCTGCTTTAATAAGTACCGAGAAATATCCATCGCCCTCGCCGGATCTTTGACCAGCACTGGGATAATAGGCGTGCTTGAATTCATCGTATCAAGCCCCAGGCTTTTGAGCCCGGCAAGCAAATACTGCGCATTATCTATTAATTGACCGCGCAAACGATCGTCTTGTTGGATAATTTGCAAAGCCACGCCAGCCGCATGGGCGAGAGCCGGCGGCAAAGCCGTCGTATAAATGAACGCGCGACTTTTATTGATCAAGTATTCCCGCAGGAGGCTTGTTCCACATACATACGCCCCCAGCACTCCCACCGCCTTGGATAAAGTCCCCATTTGAATGTCGACTTGATCCTGCAGCCCCAATTCTTCGACCAGCCCGCCCCCGTGGGCGCCGAGAACGCCGATGCCATGCGCTTCATCCACCATCACCATGGCCTCATAACGACGTGCTAGATCAACGATCTCTTTAAGTGGGGCCTTGTCACCATCCATGCTAAAGACCGAATCAGTCACGATCAGTTTTCGTTGCGTCGGATCCGACGTTCTTAACATTCCCTCCAAAGCCTGGACGTCCGCATGAGGATACCGCAAAAACTTGGCGCGGCTTAAAATAATCCCGTCGATAATAGAAGCATGGTTTAATTTGTCAGACAAAACAATATCATTACGGCCCATGAGCGCTGAAATAGTGCCGGTGTTGGCCATATATCCGCTCGAAAAAACCAAAGCGCTTTCGGACTTCTTAAACAGCGCTAACTGGGCCTCCAGTTCTTCGTGTGCCCTCATGTTGCCGCAAATCAACCTCGATGCTCCGGCGCCCAGACCATATTGTTCGATCGCTTCAACAACTGCTCGCTTCAAGCGCGCATCATTGCTCAAGCCCAAATAATCATTCGAAGAAAAGTTCAAGACTTCCCTGCCGTTAAGCACGATTGTAGTGCCTTGCGGGGAATCCACGCTCTTTAACGCGCGCCTTAACCCCAGTGCTGCCATTTGCGCCAGATCTTTTTTTAAAAAAGTCATGCTCATCTCATTATAAAAACATCCCCTGCAGTTTTCTTGACAATGACCCCATTATCTTTACGGATCAAAAGCGCACCGTCTTCGTCCAGGTCAACCGCTTCCCCTTCAATGGTCCCGCCAGGGTCTGTTAATCTCAGGCGTTTATTGAGGGTTGACGATCGTTCTTTCCATGCGTCGGTAATGTCCACAAATTCACGGCGCAAGAGTTTAATATACCATTTTTCCAGCGAATGCAAAACCGCCTGAAAGACTTCGATACGGTTAAAACTGCATCCGGCCGCCATTTTTAAAGATCCCGCCCCCTCAACTAATTGATGGGCCGAGGCATTGACATTAAGGCCGATGCCGACCACCACAAATTTAACCTGATCAGATTCGGCGCGCAACTCCGTCAAAATACCCGCCAGTTTAAGCCTTTCTAAAAGCAGATCATTCGGCCATTTGATCGAAGGCTTCAGGTCACTGACGCTTTCTACTGCCTCGGCCAAAGCGACCGCAGACATTAATGTCAACAGGGCCAATTGATTAAGAGGCAGCGTCGGACGAAGGACACAGGAGAAATATAATCCCTTGGCTTTGGGCGAGGTCCACAACCGCCCCAGACGACCGCGGCCTTTAGTTTGCGTTTCCGCACAAACCACCGTACCCTCACAACATCCTTCCATCCCCAGCCGGAAGGCTTCATCCATGGTCGATGTTACCGCGTCCATCACAATGATGTTTTTGCCGATCTTTTTATTATTAAGCCCAAACTGGATCTCCAGCGTACGGAGCTTGTCGGGACTGGCTACTAATTGATAGCCCAAATGCGGGACCGCGGCGATCTCATAGCCCTGGCTGCGCAGCTCCTGCATATACTTCCAGATAGCCGCGCGGGACATATTAAGCTTCAGGCTGATCTCCTCGCCTGAAATATACCCGTCGCTTTCTTTTAAGAATTGAATGATGCGTTCCTGCATAGCAGAATATTATAAACCAACGCCGGAAGGATTGTCAACTACGAAGCTATTTGAAGTTTACAATAAAAAGTGCCAAGGGAGGGAGTTGAACCCTCACGGCCGTGAGACCACTGGTTTTTGAGACCAGCGCGTATACCAGTTCCGCCACCTTGGCAAAAATAAGTGGAGTTGAGGGGGATTGAACCCCTGACCTCCTGCATGCCATGCAGGCGCTCTCCCAAACTGAGCTACAACCCCAAATTACCACAAAATTACTATTTCAAATATATCCCTTAATGCATCCAAAGAGTAGCCAATATAACATCCCCGAACCCTTTTGTCAAAAACTTCGCAATACTATACCAAAAATAAAAAGGGTGCGTTCAACCTTGCCAATCCTTCCATTAAATGCTAAACTTGCTTTATGAATAAAATTTTTGGAATTTTTATCGTTCTGCTCTCCGCCTTTGCTGCGCTTAGTTATGCCGATCAGTCCGACCAAGTCATCACCCTCAAGGACGGCTCCCAGATCAAAGGCCACCTTTCAGGAATTGAAAACGGCGTCTACACCGTAAACACCCCTATTATCGGGGACGTTCATGTCGCCGCCGGCGATGTCGCCAGCATCACCAACCCCGGCGCTTCACCTGCCGGCACCAACCAAAACAATACTAATCCCGCAGCTTCCGGGGTTTCGGCTGTACCCATTACCGATCAACAGATCATGACCCAGCAGCAAAATTTGATGTCGAATCCTCAGGCCATGGCCGATCTGCAACAAATGGCCCAGGACCCGGAGATCATGAAAGCTCTCTCCGACCCGGCCATTGTACAGGCAGTTACCAACCATGATTATCAGTCCCTGCAAAATAACCCCAAGCTCCAGGAACTGCTGAGCAATCCTAAAATGCAGGCGTTATTACAAAAATTGTCCAGCCAGCAGCAAAATACATCTTCTCAATAATTTCCCTTCAGCTTCGCCAAACAATACGACTTGTACCCGGCAACGTATGGATTTAACGGGTCAATGCGCAACGCCAGTTGAAAATCCCCAAGCGCTTCTTCAAAACGGCCTAATTGAACCCACAACATCCCTCTTTCGATATACGCATCCGTTTGATATGGCTCTAGC
>Ga0302320_10002298_pt1 | contig 45233 bp, 40 predicted proteins | sample Bog_T0_3_FD_202130 | JGI IMG/M metagenome (GOLD analysis project Ga0302320, IMG submission 202130) | Peat permafrost microbial communities from Stordalen Mire near Abisko, Sweden - Bog_T0_3 | ecosystem: Environmental > Terrestrial > Soil > Wetlands > Peat | place: Sweden: Abisko, Stordalen Mire...
CGCTCCATCGCGGAAGCCGAATACGTCTGGCCGGGGCTCACACTCCAGCCTCGCGTGCGACTTCGCTTTTATGTAAGCGGACAGATCACCTGTTAACTCGACCGGACAAATCACATGTTAACGACAGCTGCTTTAGCTGGGCTTGACTCCGGGCGCTCAACACGATAGCGTGGCCAACGCGCGGCCCTTATATAAATCCCGCCGCGCTAACAGGAGCAAGGGAGCAATCATGAGCGCAGCATCCACTGTTCGGCCGCCGAAGGCCGAAGCCCAGACCATAGAAACCCGTCTTTTTATCGGGGGCGAGTTTGTCGACGCGGTCGAAGGAGGCCGCATCAAGACACTTAATCCCCATGACAACAGCCTCATCGCCGAAGTTTCCTCAGCTTCGATAAAAGATATCGACCTGGCCGTAGACGCGGCCCGTAAAGCATTCCCGGCGTGGAAACGGATGGCCGCAGCCGACAGGGGAAGGCTTCTGCTCAAACTGGCCGATGCCATTGAAGCAGACATCGACTATCTGGCCTGGCTCGAAAGCCTGGATACCGGACACCCGATTCGCGACACTCGCAACCTCGACGTCGCTCGCACAGCCGCCACGTTCCGCTATTTCGGCGGTATGGCCGATAAAGTTCAGGGCAGCATTATTCCCGTCGAGGCGGGCTTCCTGAATTACGTGACCCGAGAACCGATCGGAGTAGTGGGTCAGATCGTCCCGTGGAACTTCCCCGTGATGTTCACGAGCTGGAAAATGGGACCGGCACTCGCCGCCGGCAACACGGTCGTCCTCAAGCCCGCCGGTCTTACTCCTCTCAGCGCATTGCGTGTTGCGCGGCTCATGTCGAATGTAGGTATCCCGCCCGGAGTCGTCAACATCGTTCCCGGAGCCGGAGCCATCGTCGGCCAATACATGTCGGAACATCCGGGCATCGACAAGATCTGTTTCACCGGCTCAACATCGGTGGGCCAAAAAATCGTCCAGGGTTCTGCCAGCAACCTCAAGCGCGTACAACTGGAACTCGGGGGCAAAGGCGCCAACATCATTTTCGACGACGCCGTACTGCCCGCAGCGGTCGGCGGTTCGGCCTTTGCGATCTTCCACAACCAGGGACAAGCCTGCATAGCAGGGTCGCGCATCTTCCTGCAGGAAGGCATTGCGGACGCCTTCATCGAGAAGTTCGTCGGTCTTGCCAAATCGATCAAGATCGGAAATCCGCTGGACCCGGAAACCGAAATGGGACCGCTGACCTCCGCCAGCCACCGAAGCCGAGTGCTCGAGTATGTCGAAGTCGCGAAAAAGGGCGGCAGCACTATCCTCACGGGTGGCAAAGCTCCCAGCGATCCCGATCTGCAGAAGGGCTGTTACGTGGAACCGACGGTCGTCACGGCCGGACCTGAAGACCGCGTGTGCCAGGAAGAAGTTTTCGGACCATTTGTCACGGTGACTCGCTTCAAAGACGAAGCCGAAGTGGTGGCTATGGCCAACTCTACCCAATACGGCCTGGGCGGCGGACTGTGGACGAAAGACCTAAGCCGCGGCCATCGAGTAGCTGCCGCGATTCATTCGGGAATGGTCTGGGTCAACACCTATAAGCGGGTAAACCCGGGCTCGCCGTTCGGCGGCGTCGGTCAATCCGGCTATGGGCGCGAGATGGGCTTTGAGGCGATGCACGAATACACGGACGCCAAGTCGGTGTGGGTGAACGTGGACGCCAACCTTCCACCGTTTTATAAGCGCTGAGCCGCGGAAAACTCATCGGCGGGGCGGTGCAAGGGTATTACTTGCACTGCTTTCGCCGATTTACAATTCGAAGCCAAAGATGGTTTGACACTGCGGATTACGTCGCGGGAACTGGCAATGCCGCCAGGGGGCAGCGACAATTCTTTGCGAATGGCCCGCTCGGTTTGCAGGCGGCGCAATTCGGCGGTGGCATGCCTGAGTATGTTGAAGGCCTGGCCGCGAGCGCGATCGACGGTGCGCTGAATTCGGGAGCCGGCTTCATCTTCCATCGGATCGAGTGAGAAGATTTCGGACATTTCGGATTCCACGCGGGAGCAGCGGCGCAAACGCCAGGTAGCCCCGATAATCGCCATTGCGTAGGTCTCTTCGAGCGCGCCGGTCGCGTTGAGATCAGCTTGCAGACCGTGGCAGATCTGCTCATATTCCGTTTTCTCTTCCGGCCGAACGAAATCGCGCATCGTGAAGCGGTTGTTGTCGAGTTTTTCAGTCATTGGATGTCATCTGGATATCCTTGCGATTCGACGTTACGCCAGGGCACGAGGAAATCAGAGGACTCAAGTGGGTAAAACTATGACAACAAGGGCAAACAAATAATGCTTATCTACTTAAAAAAGCAGGAATTCCGTCGACGAAAAACTGCAATTGGCTAGTGCCTCAAAGGTGCGTTGAAGAGAAAACAGCGAGCGCCGGCATTGGCTGGACAGTGGAATCATGCCGACTGGCCGCACCAACTCATCAAGGCTTACGGCAAGCCCGTGGACGGCGAAGCGCGTTACTCACCGGCTGAGGTGGTCGATACGGAGGTGGTCCCAGTATTCGGCAATCCCGATCCGAAACGAATCTGCACCAGTATCGCGGAACGCCAGAACCTCACCATCAGAATGCAGATGCGCCGCGTTGCCCGGCTGACGAATGCCTTCAGTAAAAAGTGGGAGAACCTGTGGTCCGCGTATTGGCTATGACGTCGAGTTTTCGAAACTTCAATTTGACCCGTTTCTTTCCATCGTCCGTGGTCTTTGCGAAGGCGACCAAAAAAACGTCGCTCGTAAGTTGCAAAAGTGTCCGAAATCGTTTCGCTGATTCACCGTTCACGTCGAACGTTGTGTTTTCGTGGTACACCTTAATGCCTTTCTGCTTCCGCAGCTTGACGATCCGCTCTCCGACCATGAGATTGATGTCGCCCGGCACCGAATACTGGCTAAGATCGACACACCCTTGCAAAAGGCCTCTAAAACGAGGCGTATACTTGAAGGCTATGGCCGAACAGAGACGTGCGGATGTCCCTCTTTTTGCGAAGCTCTGGGGCCAAAGCAGGAGCACCCAATGAGCCGTGTTTTTCTTGTCCAACAGGACGGCTACACGACCCCGCTGGAACGTTTGGAGTGCAAGAACGAAGATGAGGAGCTTCAGACACTCCTCGAACGAAACCCCGACCTCCTGCCGGGAGACCAAATAAGTCCCGACACACCTATCCGCTGGCTGCTTATAAAAAGAGAAATGCCGGTAGTTAGCCCAGCCTCCGGCGAAACACTTTGGTCTGTGGATTTCCTGCTTTCTGACAACTTCGGTATCCCGACCATCGTCGAATGCAAACGTGCGAATGACCCGGCTTCCAGACGCGCCGTCGTGGGACAAATGCTTGATTACGCCGCCAACGGACGCCAATACTGGACTGCCTCGGAGTTCCGCAGCCATGCCCAAACCACGGCTGGTGGCGAAGCTGAGCTGAAGCGAAAGATCGCGGAATTGACAGAATCAGAGACACCGGAAGAGTTCTTTTCGAAAATGGAGCAGAACCTCCGTCGTTCGAAGCTTCGTCTTGTATTTTTTTTAGAGCGTTCCTCACACGAACTGAGGAGCATCGTCGAATTCTTGAATGACCAGTTCAAGGACGTAGATGTCATGATTGTCGAAGCACGGCAGTACGAGCAAGAGGGATTCCGGGTCGTGGTGCCTTTCCTGTTTGGCTTCACTGAACAGGCCCGCGTTTCGAAACGAGAATCGAGGGCTGAAACTGTCAGGTCGTTGCCGGTGAAGGGCGAAGAGCCATTCTGGGAGGCAATTCAGAACTCATCGGTTAGCGAGGGCGCTCAGGAACAGATTCGCGAGTTTGTGAACTCTATACGAAAAATCCCCGGCTATTCCTTGCGTTGGCAAATAAGCTGTCTTATCTCGATACCTGATGAGGTTGTTCCCCAAAAAATACTTTTCGGGATTAAACGCAACGGCAACCTTGAGTTGTACCTCGCCAAATGGAGGCCATTGGATGGACGAGACCTTTCACCCGCACAAGAGACATCAAGGGAGGCGTATTTCGAAGCGATCCGTGGCCTGTTTGCCTTAGACGAGTCGGAACTGAAGAAGGTCTATCCGCAGGTAAGTGCTAAAGACTGGGTACCAAAAGCGGATCAGTTCCTCGTAGAGCTGAAAACGCTGACCTGCTTTAAAGCAACAATGTCGGAGGGTGAAGCATGAGTTGGACTTGCCCCTGTGGTACCAGCAATAGAACTGACATCACGTCGTGTCGTCGATGTGGATACCAACTTTTTCAATCGACTTCGCCGGAGCGGTTTGGTGGACAAGCCCGCTCGTCGCGTTGGGGTCTAAAAGCGGCAATGCTTCTCGGATGCGGGGCTCTTGGCCTGGCGATTCTGGTGTTGTTTTTCAGAGTCCCTGCAAACCGCCCCACGCCCGTTCATCCAACTGGCAGTCAGGAGGCCGCAAAATCTGGCGGGTCTCCAGCCGGAGGTGATCCGGTCGATTCTGGGCCGCAACAAGTTAGCCCAAATCTGGACAAGGCGGAGCGTGACAGGCTGATCAGGGAGCGAGCAAACCTCAACAGCTACCTAGCCACCTATCACGCGATTCTCAGGGCGGAATCGTTCGTTGAACGTGCTGAGCTGTTATGCAAATCGACGGTTCCAGACGCCGAAAGCCTGATATCGATCAACGGGATGTCGGGGGCTGAGGCTACCAATCGCTATGGCGAACTCCTGCGTTCACGTCCGATGTCGCAAGAGGAAGAAGTCAGGCGACGCCAGCAGTTGGCGGGATTGGAAGATCAGGCCATCGCGCATCGCGAAAATCTTGCCCAGTGCGAGGCCATGTACGTGAACGGTTATAAGCGATTCCCCTCTGACGATGAGATTTCGACGGAAGCAGATAAATTGAAGCCATGGATCGCGGATATCGATCATGAGTTGGCAACCGGTATCATCCCTGCTATTCCTCCGGAATCCCCAATTCCCGCTAAGGCTGAAACGCAGGACGATAAGGCTGCCAATTCGGAACCGAAAGTATTGCAAAGAGTAGAACCGAAATTTTCGGAGGCCGAATGGCGTATGGGGTTCAGAGGCGATATTCGAGCATCCGTTCAGGTCGATGAGCAAGGACAAGTGTCTGATATCCGCATTCTTGATAGGCCGCCGGGGCTGGATTTAGATAAACGGGTCATCGACGCTATTCACAAATGGAAATTTGCTCCTGCAATTCGTGATGGAGCGGCGGTCTCGGAGCAGACGTTTGTCACTGTGCACTTTAGTCAGTTCTGACTGTTTGCAGCCCGAGTAAATTTCTACCTATGCACTCATCGGCAGCGTGGCGAGTTGTTCCAAAACACGCCTTCCGTCCGCTCCCGGATTTCTGAGAAAGGTTCGGTAAGCATCCACGAAGGGGAGACACGGAAAATCGCCTCGGTGATCTCAAGAATCAGCACGGCATCGTGTTATTGCAACATCACCAAGTGCTCCACCAAGGTTTGTCCTGAGAACATCACCATCACCGACAACGCCATAATTCCGCTAAAGGAACGCGTCGTCGACGAGTTCTTCGACCCCCGCAACTAACCCTTGAAAGCAGAGCAGGAGCAAACTGCCCGCGTCAAGATCGAATTGACGGGAATTCATCGCCTGCCGGAGGCTCGCGCACGGGAGGCGCGAAGGCGGAGACTGCGGACATAGAAGCAAAGCGTTCGTCCAAACGAGCGCGCGCCTGGGCAGCAACACGGGAAGTTGTCATAGCCTATAGCCTATTTAAATTCCAATCTACAATAGACTATAACCTATTGATCGTAAACAAATCGATAAGCTAAACTCTATGGGCTGATCCACGACGGTCAGACGGAAACGAAACGCGGGAAGCGAATGGGGTTAACCCGCATCTGTTCGGATCGACAGGGCCCAAAACCATTCATTTGCTCTGACGAGTCACTCTTGCCGAGGTTGCGAAAGCCCACGGTGCCCTAAGCGTCACCCGACTTTAAAGCATTCGGTTATTGCCGGTACGGCAAGTTTGTTCTGTTCCGGGAGAACAGTGCAGGGAATCTGGCCCCCAAAGCCAGGAGGCCCAGCAGTCCCGTACCAAGCAGCAAGTTGGTGGATGGTTCAGGGCTGGTCGTGGTCGTGCTCATCGTCCATGTGCCCGGATCGTCGGTTGTGTCGATAGCATCTGTCCGTCGATCTCCGGACACGTAGGCACGGGAATCCTGACACCTGCCCGCGTTATCCTTAAATTGTCGTCATGGAAGTATCTCTGCCGCAAAATCAGGAATCCCAGCTCAACGAGCTTGCCCTCAAGACTGGGCGAGGCACCGACGATCTGGTGCAGGAAGCGGTCGCCCGGCTGCTTGCCCACAACGAGTGGTTTAAGCAGCAAGTGCAGGTCGGAATCGACCAGATCGCACGCGGCGAGTTCATCGAGGAAGAAGAAATGGACGCCCGCGTTGAGCGGATGCTCCAATCCTGAGGCGCATTCGGTGGGCTCCCGCCGCCGCCGATGATTTGCAGTCGATACGCGACTATTTGCGCGAGTACCACCCTTCGTCTCACCCCGTCTACGATTCAAAAACTCTACGACCACAAGTTCCCTGGTGCCACGATACGCGGATAAGCACCACGCTGAAAGGATTTCGCAACTAACCCTTGAAAGCAGAGCAGGAGCAAACTGCCCGCGTCAAGATCGAATTGACGGGAATTCATCGCCTGCCGGAGGCTCGCGCCCGGCGCGAGGAAAAGGTAAAGTGCTATTCAGGAAGAGGTAAGCACGATGAAGCGTTTGGTATGGACGTTAGTACTGCTGCCGGTTTCGTTGTTTGGCCAGGCAGCAACATTGGGCCAGCCGGCCACATTGGGCCAGACACTGGATTCCAACGCGGCTGCGGACTCGCTGAGTAAGCGGCTCGATTCGCTTCGATTGTTCGACGGACAGCCCGACGGCAGCAAGGTTCAGGTGTCGCCGCGAGTGCTCCGGTCGCCGCGAATTTTGCAGGCGGGCAAAGCGCCGCAGATTGGACAACAGCAGCCCTGCGCAATTCCACTTCTCGACGCGACACCGCGCGGCAATGACGAGAGCATGCGCGTGGTAAAGCCAGCCTCCCCACCCGAAAACGCGCACGGTGAAACGATTACACTGCGCGTCTGCGGCGAAGCGCTTTCCGCCAATGCCGGCCGGGGGCGAACCATCATCCGGCCTTTCGTGAACCCTCGGTAACATTCGCAGCGGAGCACTGGCGCTAAACTGCGACTGATGTTCCGGAAAGTTCTGATCGCTAACCGCGGGGAAATCGCGCTGCGGATCATCCGCACGCTGCGGGAGATGGGGATCGCTTCGGTAGCCGTTTACTCCGATGCGGATCGCGCCGCGCTCCATGTACGCAAGGCGGATGAAGCGGCTCATGTGGGTCCTGCGGCGTCGTCCGAGAGTTATCTCAATATCGAACGTATTCTCGAAGCGGCGCGGCGGCACGGCGCGGACGCCATTCATCCGGGATACGGTTTTCTGAGCGAGAATGCACGCTTTGCGCGGGCCTGCGAAGATGCGGGGTTCACGTTCATCGGGCCGTCGGCGGAGTCGATTGGGTTGATGGGCTCGAAGACGGAAGCACGGCGCGTGGCGCACGAAGCCGACGTTCCCATTGTGCCGGGGGCTGAAGGTGGATACCCGGTGATGCTCAAAGCTGTGTCGGGCGGCGGCGGGAAAGGCATGCGGCGCGTGGATCGGGCTGAGGATCTCGCGTCGGCCTCGGAGGCCGCTGCGAGCGAGGCATTGCGGGCGTTCGGGGATGGACGCGTTTACGTAGAGAAGCTGATCGAGCGCGCGCGGCACATCGAGATTCAGGTGCTGGGGGATAAGCACGGAAATATGGTGCATCTGGGCGAGCGCGAGTGTTCGGTGCAGAGGCGACATCAAAAAGTGATTGAGGAATCGCCCTCACCTTTGAGCGCGCGAATTCCGGATCTGCGCGAACGCATGGGAGAAGCGGCGATTCGTGCGGCGCGTGCGGCCGGTTATTACAACGCGGGCACGGTCGAATTTCTGGCTGACAACGCGGGTAATTTCTACTTCCTTGAAATGAATACGCGGCTGCAGGTGGAGCATCCGGTGACGGAATTGGTGACGGGTCTCGATCTGGTGCGGCTACAGATTGAAATCGCGGCGGGTGGGAGGTTGCCGTTCCGGCAGGAGGACGTGGTGCTGCGCGGCGCGGCGATCGAATGCCGTATATATGCGGAAGACCCCACTAACAACTTCTTTCCTTCGCCGGGACGGATTCAGCATCTGGCGGAACCGTCGGGTCCCGGGGTACGGCTTGATTCGGGAATATATCCGGGATGGACAGTGCCGATGGATTACGATCCGATGCTGGCTAAATTGGCCACGTGGTCGGGTACACGGGAGGGCGCGATTGAGCGGATGCTGCGGGCGCTCGACGAGTATCAGATCGACGGCATTCGGACGAATATCCTCCTGTTCGAATCGATTTTGAAAGAGGCGAAATTTCGCGCGGGCGATCTGCACACGGGCTATCTGGACGCCCTGTTAAAGGAGACGCCGTTTGAGAACGCCGCGCCGCCCGCGGAGATTGCGGAAGTGGCGGCGCTGGTGGCGAAGAAGCGTTTGAGTGCCGCGTCGGTTGCGACCAATACAAACAGGCCGTCGCCATGGCTACGATCGCGGCGCGAGGAGCAGTTGCGATGACGCCGCCGCTGATTAACGCAGACGCGTTGGAGGTTGAACCGGGGGTGTGGTCGGTTTTGATCGAAGGGCGTTCCTATGAGGTGCGGGTGGTGGGCGATGAGATCCTGATCGGGGCTTATCGGACGCAGGTGGAACGGTGGCAGCGTGGCGGCGGTGCGGCGGGATCGCAGGGACGCGCCGTGATTCTGGCGCCGATGCCTGGAAAAATCGTGCGCATGCTGGTTGGCGTGGGCGATGAAGTGACAGCGGGTCAAGGCATCGTCATTGTGGAAGCGATGAAGATGCAGAACGAAATGAAAGCGCCGCGGGCTGGGCGGGTAACATCTCTGACATGCGCGGCGGGCGATACGGTGATCGCGGGCGCGGTTTTGGCGGAAATCGAATAGCTTCATCGCCTGACTAGATGGTGCGGAAGACGCCTTCGAGGATGCCGACGGCTTCGTCGACTTCCTTCTCCGTGATGATGTAGGGCGGCAGGAAGCGCAGCACGGTGTCGTGCGTACAGTTCATCAACAGCCCGTTGTCCATGGCTCGCGCGACAATGTCTTTCCCTGGAATGCTGAGCTGTGCGCCGATCATCAGACCGTAGCCACGAACTTCCGTGATGAAGTCGAACGATTTCGCGAGGCCCTCAAGCTGCGCGACAAAGTAGGCTCCGACCCGCGAGATCTGCGGCAGTAACTCGTCGAGGATATCGAAGAACTCAAGCGACACGCGGGCTGCGAGCGCGTTGCCGCCGAAGGTAGATCCGTGCATGCCGGGGCGAATCGCTTTCGCGGCTCTTTCATTGGCGGTGAGGATGCCGAGAGGGATGCCGCACGCGATCGGCTTGGCGGCGGTCATGATGTCGGGCATGACGGGGGGATCGGCCAATTGATAGCCGAAGTATTTGCCGGTTCTGCCGACACCGCACTGGATCTCGTCGAAACACAGCAGCGCATCGTACTGGTCGGCGAGCTGGCGGGCGCGGCGCGAGAAGGCCTGATCGATCGGCAACACTCCGCCTTCACCCTGAATCCATTCGATACAGATGCCCGCGGTACGCGCGGAGACAGCGGCTTCGAGCGCTGCAATGTCATTGGCCGGGACGAACTTCACGCCAGGAATAAGCGGCTCGAAATCTTTCCTGTATTTGGGCTGGCCGGTGATGGAAAGTGCGCCGAGCGAGCGTCCGTGAAAGGAATTCTCCAGCGATACGATCTCGTATTTTTCAGGATGGATGAAATGGCCATGCGCCTTCATCATCTTGAGCGCGCCTTCACTCGATTCGGTTCCGCTGTTAGTGAAGAACGTCCGGTTGAGGCCGCTGACCTGGGCGATGCGCTGCGCGAGCGGGCCCTGATACTCGTTGTAAAAAAGATTCGACGTGTGGATGAGGCGCGCGGCTTGTTCCTGAATCACGCGGGTGATGCGCGGATGATTCTGGCCGAGAGCGTTGACGCCGATACCGGCGATGAAGTCGAGATAGCGCTTGCCTGCGACATCCCACATGTAGGGGCCATCGCCGCGTGCAAGGACGAGCGGGTGGCGCGCGTAGTTCTGCAACAGGTATTGCTTTTCGAGATCTACAACGTCAAGCGGAACTGCAACAGGCATAACTTCGATGATAAAGGGTAAGACCCCTCAGAGGAAGGAGGACCGGGGGCACTTTAGGTGCGTGCCGCCCGGTAAGGAGCATTCATGGTTCTGTTAACTATCTGGTGTGGCGATCGGAGAAAGCTCTCGACTTAATTTTGGTTACAACTTCTTCTGCCGTGAGTGAATCGGGACAGATGACGAGAATGGTGTCGTCGCCGGCGATGGTACCCAGTACCTCCGGCCACTGTTCACCGTCGAGAGCGACGGCGACGGAATTGGCATGGCCGGGTGATGTCCGGAGGACAATCTGGTTCTGTGCGGAGCGGACATCTTCGAGGAACTCGGCGGCGAGAAGAGAGAACTCCATACGCGAGTGTTCGCGGCCCATCTCACGATAACCATCGGCCGTCTTGACGAGACCCAGTTCGCGTATATCGCGCGAGAGGGTCACCTGCGTCGCATCCATGCCGGCGTCCTTGAGGGCGTGGGCTAAGTCGTCCTGAGTAAATATCTTCCGGCTTCGGATGAGCTTGAGAATTTGTCCCTGACGGAAGCGTTTCGTCATAGCAATGCGTCGCGCAGGTTGGCTAATCGCAGACGAGCCGCGGTGAGGGCAGCGGAGACGGTTTCGGGTCCGGTGCCGCCGGGGATTTCGCGCGTCTTCATTCCTTCTTTGGGATCGAGAAGCTGGGCGAACTCCGGAGAAAATTCCGGCGCGAATTTCGCGAGAGAAGCCGCATCCCAATCGCCCGGTTTCTTGCCGGCGCGAACGCTTTCGAGTACTAAACGTCCTACGATCTGATGGGCCTGGTGGAAGGGAGTGCCGTTGCGTGCGAGGGCTTCGGCGAGATCGGTCGCGACCACCCAACTTTCGTCGGCGGCTTTGGCGGGCACCGCGGCGTGGAGTACGACGGACTCCGCGACAGCGCGCGCCATTTCGAGACAACCGTTCACCTGATCGGCTGCATCGAAGAGAGGCTCTTTGTCTTCCTGCATGTCGCGGTTGTAGGTGAGCGGCAGACCCTTCATGGTGAAGAGCAGCGAATTGAGCGCGCCGATTACGCGACCCGATTTTCCGCGAATCAGTTCGAGCGAATCGGGATTCTTCTTCTGCGGCATCAGACTGGAGCCGCTGGTGACGCCGTCGCCGAGTTCGATCCAGGCGAACTCTTCGGAGGAGTAGAGAATCCAATCCTCGGCAAGACGGCTGAGATGGATCATCGCGACCGACGCGGCGTAGAGATAGTCGAGTGCGAAGTCGCGGTCGGCGGAGACATCCATGCTGTTCAGCGTGACTTCGGCGAATCCGAGATCCCGCGCGATGGCGTCGCGGTCATGCGGGAAACCACTGCCGGCCAGCGCACCGGAGCCGAGCGGCATGTAATCGGCGCGGCGGCGAGCCTCACCGAAGCGCTCATAGTCGCGCATAAACATTTCGAAATAAGCGAGAAGGTAATGCGTCCAGAGCACCGGCTGAGCGCGGCGCAGGTGAGTGTAGCCGGGGATCACGGCATCAGGATATTTCGCAGCGAGGTCGAGCAGCGCGGTCATAAGATCGCGCAGAAGATCGAGCGAACGGTCGCACTCTTCACGGAGCCAGAGGCGTGTATCGAGCGAAACCTGTTCATTGCGGCTGCGGCCGGTGTGGATTTTATCGGCGAGCGCTCCGGCGCGCTCTTTCAATTGCCGGATAACAAAAGTGTGGACGTCTTCATCGGTGGCGCCGGCAAAGAATTGCGGGTCGGCGGCGTCATCGCGGATGGATTCAAAGGCGGAAACAATGGTGGCGCATTCGGTTTCGGTCAACACGCCGGCGCGGGTGAGGGAACGCGCGAAAGCCTGCGAGCCACGCACATCGGCGTTAAGCAGGCGTCGATCGAAGGCGAGAGAGTTCGAGAAGCGCTCGAAGATTTCCGAAGGTCCGGTTTCGAAACGGCCGCCCCAGAGTTTCATAAAACGCAGCTCCACTGACGGAGTGAGAGCATTGGATGATTCGAATGCATATTCGATTCAGAGAAGGGTGAGGAGCAGCGCTTTCTGCGCGTGGAGGCGGTTCTCGGCCTGATCGAATACGGCGGAGCGCGGCGATTCGATGACGCTGTCGGTAACTTCCTCGCCGCGTTTGGCGGGCAGGCAGTGCATGAAAATCGCGTCCGGTTCGGCTTGCGCGAACAGTTCGTCATCCACCTGATATTCGGCGAATGCGGCGCGGCGTTCGGCGGCTTCATTTTCGGCGCCCATGCTCGCCCACACGTCGGTATAAACGGCGCGGGCTCCGCCGACAGCCTGGATGGGATCGTGAGTGATGGTGATTTCGGAACCCGAGCGCGCAGCCTGACGGCGCGCTTCTTCCACAATTTCGGTGGCCAACTCATACTGCGGTGGAGTGGCGATGGCAAAATCCATTCCTAGACGCGAAGCGGCGAGCAGCAGTGAATTGGCCACGTTGTTGCCGTCGCCGACGAATGCCAGCTTCAGATTGCGGGCGGAGGGAAACCGCTCGCGGATGGTCTGCATGTCGGCGAGGGCCTGGCAGGGATGATATTTTTCGCTGAGCGCATTGATCACAGGCACGCGGGACCAGCGGGCGAGATCGTCAATCGTCTTCTGCAGAAAGGTACGCGCGACGATGCCGTTCACCCAGCGATCGAGATTGCGGGCGATGTCTTTCAGGGGCTCGCGTAAACCGATGGGGCCTTCACCGACGATGGCGAATCCGCCGAGTTGCTGAATCGCCAACTCGAACGTCATACGCGTGCGCAGAGAGGGTTTTTCAAACAACAGCGCTATCGACTTGCCAGCCAGCGCGGAACGGTAAAGTTCAGGGTTTCGCTTCACCTCGGATGCAAGGTCGAGGACGGCCGAAAGTTCGGCCGAGGTGAGGTCGAGATCGCTGGTGACGTCAGCGCAGGCGATCCGCGGGAGAGACGGAGCGGCGGTCATGAATGTTTATACACTCCAGTGAATATTTAACCATTCACAGAACGGCCGCGTCAAGGCTCCGAAGACGGAGCCGAAGGGGATGAGGAGATTTAGAACTTGTAGAACTTCTTGCGGCAGGACCGGCAACGGAAGGGCGCCACGAAGAACAGGCGAAGAACTTCTTCCCACACTCCCGTGCGATTGGCGCGGCGGATATTGGTTGAGGTGCAGTAGGGGCAAAAACCGTACTTGCCGGCCAAGCCTTCGACTTCCGCGGAATCGGCTCGCACGAGTTCCGTAGCCGGAGCCTGGATCATAGGCTGAGCGAACGCGGAAGGTTCGAGCCGAAATCCGGGGACTGCGTTCGACAGAGTTCTTTCGATACTGTTTACGACCGTGCTGACTTTGGCTTCAGCTTCGCGGGATGAATCACGCAGAGAATCGAGCGTCGACGTCTGCAATGAGGAGATCTGTTCGAGGGTTTCGATTCGCTCATTCAACTGGTCGTGAATAATAGCGGTGCTTTCCTCGACAACTCGGTGGCCTAATTCCTGGAATTCTTTGACGAGTTTGTCTTCGAGCTTCTGGATCTGTTCGCCGACCTGATTCTCGATCATGTCGGGCAGATCGGCTTTCAACTGATCGGCACGCTGCAGAGAACGGACGGCGTCGAGCGATCGCTGCTGCTCATTAATCCGGTCGCGCAGAGGGTTCGGTCTTCGACCAGGAATATGGTGCGGGCGACGCATTTTCAGCAGATCTCTGGGAAAATTGTAGCGTGTCTGAAAGGAATTCGGCACACGTATATCCAGACGTGTCACCGGAAAGGGAGAAATTTCTCGTAATTAAAACTTTAGAAGTGAGATTCGTACCGGTACGGACAAATCGCCCTGGTACAAAACCCGCTGGTACAAAAAAAGAACCGGTGGTTTTTGGGGCGGCTGGTGGGATTTGAACCCACGACATCCAGAACCACAATCTGGCGCTACTACCAACTGAGCTACAGCCGCCGTGAACCGAAGGCTATTGTAGCAGGGAGCTCATCGGGAGCTCATCGGGAGCTTAACGATGCCCGTGTCCGCCGCCGCCGTGGCTTCCGCCGCCACCACCGCCGCCGCGAGAACTGGGGGCGCTGCCGCCACCGCCTCCCCGATAGGACGGGGCAGGCGCGGACCGATAAGAGGGGGCCGCCTGGCGTTCACGGACTATGGAAGGCGCCACTTGAAGAGGACGCGAACCGCCGCCCTGGTTTCCGGAAACGGAGCCATTTCCCGAAACGGCTCCAAATGACCGCGAGCCTTGTGGGGAACCGCCTTCCGGGGCGAAACGCTGCTGGGCACCGGCTTGAGGGGCGCCGAATCGATCCCAATTGCCGCCGGCACGCGCCGCTGAATTGCCCCCGGCCGCACTGGGTTCGCCGAAGCGCCGCCAGCCCGAATCGCCCGCTTGCGCGGCGCCGCCGGCATAACCGGGACGGGCACCGTTTTGTCCACCTGAGAAGGCCGAGCGAACCGCAGCCTGTTGCTGTACAAAGGGGGTTCGCTGGGCGGCCACTGACCCACCCGGTGACATACGGCTGAAGAAGCGCTGATTCGCCGCGCCCGAAGCGGGAGTGAAAGCCGCAGAACGCTCGCTGAAGCGGAGATTGCTGGCTGTGGGCGTTACGGGTACCGCGCCTCGCACCATCGAAGCCTGCTGCAGCTGCGCGGGTCCCACGGCGACCCGGTTACGAAACGCTCCGCGCTGGAAATCCTGCGCCGTGACTGCGTTCACGCCACCGGCAAAGCGCGCATTACGAAAACTGTTGTAGACATTGCCGTTCACGTTGTCGATGAAGCCACCCCGGCCACCGCGCCACCAGCCGGGTCCGTACCACGGCCGGAACAGCTCAAATGGAGCCAGGGGGATCCAGCCCACGTTACCGAAGCCGAAACCTACGCCGATGCCACCGCCGCCAAATCCAAAGAATCCGACCATGGCCGGGTGATACCAGTAGTGGCCGTAGCGCGAACCGGGGAACCATGACCAGCCGAGGCCCGCGCGGAAATACCAGGAACCGTAATGAAAGGGCGCCCAGCCCCAGGGCTCGGCGGGAATCCAGGTCCAACCGTAGGAGTCCTCCCAGACCCACTGGCCATCGCTGTAAGGAGCCCAGTTCGGACCAACATTCGGGGTCCAGACGTTGCCATAAGCCGGATCGTTCGACCAGCGGCCGTTGGCATCCAGATCTTCCGTACCGTATATATCCTGGCTGGTATAACGCGGAGATTGAGCGCGCGAAAGCACGCTGTCCCGCTGGTCGTTAAAGTTATCCCAGGCGTCGCGGGCGGGAGCGTTGACCATCTGAAACTCAGGCTCGTCGGCACTGCCACGAACCATCATGGTCTGCCCTTCGGCCAGATGTTCGGTGCCTTTCGAGGTTGCGATCTCCGCTTCGCCGTGGCGAACCGTGATGTGGGTGGTGCCATCGGCATCTACCTCGACCCGAACAGCGGAAAGCCGCAGCGGATGGATCGCGACGGACGGAGTGCTGATCTCCGATTGGGTGGTCGAATCACGCAAAACGCGCCACGTGATCATTCCTTTGGCGAGCTGAATCTGATTGCGGCCTGAGGAGAGATCAGAGATGCGAATCTCACTGTCTCCGGCGATGCGCACGAAATTTGCGTAATCGAGCTGCAGTTCGGCGTGGGCATTCTGGGCGATACCGATGGAATCACCGGCCAGAAGAGGAGCGTTCGGAACCGCCGCCACCCAGTCGCCGGAATCACCGCGGCGGACGGAAGCGTCACCGTTGATCAGACTCAGACGGGCGACCGGCTGTCCGGGCTGGTCCTGAACGCCACCTTGTTGCTGACCTTGTTGCTGTTGCTGACCTTGTTGCTGACCTTGTTGCTGTGCATTCTGGGGCTGACCATTTTGATAGGGCGGCTGACCGGGCTGCTGGTACGGACCTTGTTGATTAGGACCCTGGGGGTAAGGGCCTTGTGGGTAAGGACCTAGTGGGTAAGGACCTTGGGGGTACGGCGAAGCCTGCTGGTATGGGGGACCCTGTTGATAGGGCGGGGCTTGCTGATAAGGCGGATACTGGGGCGGCTGGGCGGACAGGATGACCGGCACAACCATTGCGCTTGCCGTCAACAGGATCGTCCACCAACTGGGTCGCGTGTTCATAATTCGCCACTTCCGTTAGGGCAATCCCCTGCCCAAATGCTAAGCCTTTGATTTTCCGATACTTCTCGCTATTATGAGAGATTCCGCGATGGTTGAAAACCACCAGGTAGCGCGGTTTCATCCAGCGGCAGGTGGTGCGGAATTATGAAACGGCTGGCGGCGGCAATCCTCCTGACTCTGCCTATGATGGCAAATTCGCTCGAAGCTCAAGCCCCGGAGAGCATCCGGTACACGGTGCGGTTTCCCGCGCCGCAGACCCACTACGTCTCGGTGGAGGCGCTTTTCCCCGCCAAAGGGCAGCAGGAAATCGAAGTATTTATGCCGGTTTGGACGCCGGGCTCCTACCTGATTCGCGAATTTGCGCGCAACGTGGATTCGGTCACGGCGGCCAATCTGGCGGGGAAACCGCTGGGTGTTGTGAAGACGCGAAAAAATCGCTGGAAGATCGCGACCGGCGGCGCGGACGAGGTCCGTCTTGCGTATCGGGTTTATGCGCGTGAGATGTCGGTGCGTAGCAATTGGGTGGAAGACTCCTTCGCACTGCTAAACGGCGCTGCGACTTTCATTACGCTGGTAGACGGCCAGAAGCGTCCGCACGACGTTCGCCTCGAATTGCCGGCCGTCTGGAAGACTTCCATGACCGGCCTCGCGGAAGCACCCGACGGCGTTCCGCACCATTACCTGGCCCCGGATTATGACAACCTGGTCGATTCGCCGATCCTGGCGGGGAACCCGGCGGTTTACAAGTTCGACGTCGATGGCATTCCGCATTTTCTGGTGAACCAGGGCGAAGCCGGGGTTTGGGATGGGAAACGCTCGGCTGCGGACGTCGAAACCCTGGTCCGCCATTACCGTGATATGTGGGGTGGGCTGCCTTATCGCAAGTACGTTTTCCTGAATCTGATTACGGAAGCGACCGGCGGACTGGAACATAACAACTCCGTATGCATGATGACGAACCGCTGGGCCACCAGTACCCGCAAGGCTTACCTGAACTGGCTGGATCTGGCTTCGCACGAATACTTTCACGCGTGGAATATCAAACGGCTGCGCCCGGTGGAACTGGGGCCGTTCGATTACGAGGCCGAGAATCACACACGCAGTTTATGGATTGCCGAAGGGATCACGGATTACTATGCGCCGTTGATGCTGCGCCGGTCGGGGCTGCGGAGCCGCGTGGAATACCTCGGCACGGATACTCCCCCGTCGCCGGGATCGCTGTCAGCAGTAATCGCAGGGCTGCAGTCGACGCCGGGCCGCCTGGCACAGTCGGCGGCGCAGGGGTCGTACGATGCCTGGATCAAGTTCTATCGGCCGGATGAGAATTCGGTCAACAGCTCTATCAGCTATTACACGAAGGGTTCGGTGATTGGATGGCTGCTCGACGCCGCGGTACGTCATGCGACGAACGGCGCGAAATCGCTGGATGACGTGATGCGGCTGGCCTACTCGCGTTACTCGGGAAGCCGGGGCTACACGCCGGAAGAGTTTGAAGCAACGGCGTCGGAAGTGGCAGGCAAATCGCTGCGGGACTTCTTCGCTCGCGCCGTGGAATCGACCGAAGAACTGGATTACAACGAGGCGCTCGAATGGTTCGGGTTGGCGTTTCGTTCTGAATCCGCTACCGAGATTAAGAACGATAAAACAAGCGATAAAAAAAGCGACGGAAAAGCCTGGATGGGCGTCGACACTCGGACGGACGTCGGCCGGTTGATCGTGACGAAAATTCCGCAGGGCACACCGGCATTCGACTCGGGCCTGAGCGTGGACGACGAAATTATTGCCATCGACAATATTCGAGTCCGCGCCGATCAGTTGACCGCGCACCTCGAAAACTACAAGGCGGGACAGAAAGTGACGATTCTGGTAGCCCGGCGAGACGAGTTGAAGTCGTTCCCCCTCACACTCGGCGAAGAACCGAAGAAGTGGCAACTGGAGATCCGGCCCAACGCCAGCGCGGCACAGACGCAGCACCTGGAGCACTGGATTGGGAAGTAGCGGGATCGTTCAGAACAGCTTGTAGCGAAGATATTTCCGCGGGTTCTCGCGAAAATCCTTGAGGAAATTTTCCATTTTGCTCAGTGAGCCGTTCAGCGACTCATACAGCTGAGGATTTACCAGCAGATCCCCTGCCCTGCCCTCACCGGCGTTCAGTGAGGCGAGCGTCCTGTCGGTGGCGGCGAGCAGGCGTGCGATCTTATCGTAAGCGGCATCGTCGCGGATCAATCCGCTTGAACTCAATCGGGCGATGGATGCCCGTGCGTCACGCAATTGCGCCACGGCGTCGTTGTAAGGTTGATCGCTCGCAAACATCCTTCCGTTCTGGATGGACATCAGGGCCTGGTCCGCGGCGGTGACCTTGTTGTGCGCGGAGTTGTAGTTCTCGAGGGAATAGAAGGCTTTTCCGAAGTCGGATTGGGGATTCAGGAACGTGTGAATCGCGCTGTCGAAGCCCGCGATTTTGGCGACGCCACTGTCGTACTCGGTTTCCCCGTGCAGCAGACGCCCAAACCCAGTGTCGTTGGATGAGAGATCGACGAGAATAGCATCAACCTGCTTCAGACGATCCTGCAGCGACTGGATCAGATTGGCACGATCTTGCGCGGTCTGCACCGGCTCACTGCCGAGAACCCCGTCTTCGGCGATCGGGATGGGACTCTTGCCCTCCGCGATGTCCACGAATTGCGACCCGACCAGCGTGTCGGCGCTGATATCCGTTTGAGAATCGCTCGGAATGCCTTTGAGATAGCGGGTCAGCACCCGCAGACGAATCCGAACCGCCCGCTGGGGGTCCAACGATCCGGATATGTCGACGGCCTGCACTTCTCCAATTCGAATTCCGCTGAGCCGGACTTCGGAAGTGGGGACTAGTCCCGTGGCGTCCGGCATGTAGGTGGCCAGGGTGGTCCGAGGAGCAAAGAAGTCTCCGCCGCCGCCGACCAGCAGATAAGCCAGGGTCATGGTGATAGCGACAGCCGCGGCGATGATCCCGAGGACGCGCCAGCGCATGGTGGAGGTCGGTTTGATTTCCAGTTCGGCCATTGCGCGGTCTCTGTGCGCCAGTTTATCAGCGGTGCGCCGGTTGATAAGCGATGCGGCATCCCGACGCCAATCAGCGCTATTTGACAATGCTTGTGCCCGATCTTTAAACTCATGGTTTAGAGGGCCTCTCGCGATGGCACTCACATCCCAGCAACTCGACCACTTCCGGCGAATCCTGGTGGCGCGGCGCGAAGAGCTTGCGCGCGGCACAATAGCGGCGGAGCGCGGTGTAAATGAAGAGGATGATCTGGCCCATCTCGATCCCTCAGATCGAGCCACTGCATCTATAGCTAAAGACGATCTGTTGGGCGAAGCCGCGCGCAGTTCCGCAACTCTGGCTGAAGTAGAAGCGGCACTGGATAGAATTGGCGACGGCTCGTATGGACGTTGCACGGAATGCGATCGTGAAATTCCTCTGGCGCGTCTCGAAGCGGTGCCCTGGACTCCGTATTGTATTCAGGACCAGGAAATTGCGGACCGGCGTCGCGAGCAGGCGGAAACCGTTACAGGAGGTGCGCCTTCTCGAGTAGCCAAATAACGAGAACGGCTGCACTTCATCTCTTCCGAGGGATTCCGCACGGGATTTTTACGTTGTTTTTCCCTGCGGATTGCCGCATCTGCCAGCGCGCACTGGACCGCTGGACTCGCGTTCCTGTCTGTAACGATTGTCTAAATTCGCCAGCGCCGCTTGAGGCTGACTACTTCTGTTCAGCCTGTAACACTCCTTTTATAAACGCGTTTCCCCTGGATGCCCACGGTATGTGTACGGCCTGCCGGACCGGGCTGCGGGGCTTCGACCGCGCCGCCAGTTTCGGGATGTATGAAGGAACGTTGCGCGGCCTGATTCACCTCTATAAATACTCGGGGATGAAACCGCTGGCGGGCATTCTCGCCACCTATCTGGAACGCGCACTGGCAGTCGACGAAATGTTCGATGCCGTGGTGCCCGTGCCGCTGCACTGGCGTAAGAAGTGGTCCCGCGGATTCAATCAAAGCGAGTTGCTGGCCCGTCACATGGCGGGACGACGAAAAATCCCGCTCGTAAATGCACTGCGCCGGAGGAAAACGACAGCTGCGCAGGCGGGTCTTTCGAGTGCTGGACGCCGACGCAATGTAGCCGGCGCGTTTGTCGCGCGGAAAGCCGCCAATGTTTCCGGCAAAAGGATCTTATTAATCGACGATGTAATGACGACCGGCGCCACCGCGAGTGCCTGCGCGACGGCCCTGAAACGAGCGGGAGCGAAATCCGTCTCCCTGCTGACTTTGGCGAGAGTAGATCGACGATGGAAATCCTGAGGAGCAAGATGCCGACCTACAGCAGACTGCAGAAACCCGTGCTTGTGCTGAACGCGAGCTACGAACCCATCAACATCTGCGCCGCGCGGCGCGCCCTGGTGCTGGTGCTGAAAGGCATCGCATCGGCGGAAGAGCACGGCCCGACCGCGGTGCATTCCGCGCGCCGCAGCATGCGTGTGCCGTCGGTAATCCGGCTCCTCGAATACCGGCGCATTCCCCATCAGACGCGCGCCCTTTCACGCAAGAACATCATGATGCGTGACCGTTACACCTGCCAGTACTGCGCTAAGGTGCTTCCCGCGTCCGAACTCACTTTGGATCACGTGATTCCGCGTTCACGATCGGGCGAATCAGCCTGGGAAAATCTGGTGGCTTGTTGTCACCCGTGCAACAACAAAAAGGGCAGCCGCACGCCGGAGGAAGCGGGCTTTAAACTGGCGCGTCAACCGAGACCGTTCAGTTTGCACACCAGCCGTCATTTAATGCGGTTGCTCGGTAAAGGCGACGAACAGTGGCGCAAGTATTTGTTTTTTTAGCCTTCGGATTAGTTGATGTCGGAAGGTTCTCTGTCCGCAATCATTGCCGCCATCTCGGGTTTGCTTGGTGCCGTCATTGGTGGGGCCCTGGCTGCATGGGTTCCGTCAAGGCTGTCAGGGTAGCGTCTCAAGATCTCGAGTCGACCGAAATCAGGCGCCAAAAAATCCAGTGTGTTGTTGCCCTTTATGGCCTTCGCTGGGCCACAGGTTCTGGAAATGCCCCGGAGGAATATCGAGCAAGACTATCGTACGAAATGGGCAAGATTGTTTCGCTCTGGGCAGATGACACGAAGGTGATGGGCGCGCTCCGTGATCTTCCCGCGGACATATTGCGCGGTGAGGACAAAACCCAGCGGCTTGTTCACCTCCTGAAGCTTCTCGGAAGTGGGACGGGACTGCCATTCGACCAACTCAGCGACGCCGATATTAAGAACAGCTTCTCCTGGATTGCGTCTCAATCCTGACGGTCGCATGTCTCAGGCTGGATCGGGGACTGGATTTTCACCCCTTCAGCTCAACGCCTCAGCAGATTTTCGAACCTGGCGGCGTGGCTTTGATCAGACTTGCCAGTTCGGATTCGATTTCGCTGGCGAATCGGCGTGGCCCGGTGGCCCCAACAACAACCGCAAAGCGAGTTGCGCGCCAGCTGTCATCTGATCCACCTGTCTAGCAAAGGCGACGAGCCATGACGCAAATATCTGTTCTATTGAGGAAGGCGGCCAGGCAGTATCTTTAACCGGGGAAAGTCACGCCGGTAGTCGGCGGCATTGAATGTCAGCAGACAATCGGCGCGAAGTAGTGCGTGGGCACCAATAACAAAATCGGCTACCGGTCGGCGGGATGATTTGTGTTTCGCGCGGCGCCGGCGTTCTGAATAATTCCGATAACATAATCCTGCTTCACGCCAGAGATCCTGATCATGACTCGCCTCAATCTTGATTTCTGAGTCGAGCAGAAACCTCTCGGCATCTCGGGGACTTATATGCGGATGCGCCAGAAGTTCGGCATACACAATGCCACAGATGATGAGGGAACCGCGCAACCGCGCCTCATTGAGGACTCCTTCGGCAAGTTCCGCCGACTGATTAGCCCAGATTGCTGAAATGACGTTGGTATCGACCGCGGATGTCAATCTGAATCCTCGTCGCGTCCCCTCATCTCCCGTATCCACGCATTAATTTCTGATATGCCACCAGGGAAGGCGCCTTTGGCAATGCCTCTCCATTTTTCAAAGGGATTCTCGTTGGACCGCACCGGCCGTATCACAGTTTGAAGTGAACCAGTATCGAATTCAACGTGTTCGCCTGGGCGAACGCCAAGCCTCTTCCTCACTTCGAGCGGGATCGTAATTTGACCCTTGCTGGTCACCTTGGCGCGAAACTTAGACATTTCCTTACGCTGATTCCTTACCTTGAGGATATCAGGTAAGGAATCAGCGTTTCAGCGGATCTTCTATCCACGGAGGCGTCGCTTTAATCAGACTTGCCAGTTCGGGCTCGATTTCCGCGAGGCGCTCTTTCATTTCCCAGGCAATTTCGCGATAGCTGAAATGGCCTTTCACGCTGCTGCGAACACGGGAAATGTATTCGACTTCGGCGAAATCCATTTTGAAGAGAAAACGCGATTTGGCGCCGAACGGCAGCAGATATTGCCGGGCGGGGTCCGGGAGCGCATTCCTTGCGATCAGTGCCGCATCCATGGCGTCGCGGTAGGGTTGCTCCGCGCCAGCTTCGCTCAACAGAGCCGGAACGTCGTAACCGTGTAACCCGCTGTACGCCTGACGGTATTGGTGACAGCGGCGGTGGCGATGCATGTCTCGATACGCCCCGACATCGATCAACATGTCGAAACAATACTGGCCGCCGCGAAACCCGCGTAGCAGATCGTCACGCTCGCCGCGCGATTTGATGGCGACATCCAGCACTTCCGCGCGCCGTGCCGCACTCCAGCCGCTCACGGTTTCGTAAAGAGAGCGGAAAGCGTAATCGGTAACCGGATAGAGCAGCGTCGCGGCAATCTCTGTCATCACATCGACGGGTCGCGTAAGCTCGACGCGCGGCGATTTGGACTGAGGGCACGTCAGATTTTGCAGCGCCCAGCCGCGCAGATCCTCGGTTGATTGCCGGAGATACTCGTCCGGCTCGGCATGTCGCGCCAGAGTCGGAGCCAGCGGTTCCGCATTGTCCGGATTCCACAAACACTCGGGCGGCTCCGCGCAGGCCTGGGCAATATCTTCCGCCAGCGCCCGCACTTCGGCGAACTCCGAAACACGCAGCCGCTTGATCTGCTTTTCCAGTGTACGAATGCTGGTGACTTGTCCCACATTAGTCGGCACGCCCCAGAACAGCAGGTAGCGCGCGACGTCGAAAGCGCGCGCCGCGATGTTGCGGGCATATGCATCGGGCTTCATCGATTCCGGACGCGGCAGCTTTTGCGTGAGGTGGGCGTTCACTCTCTGATGAACATCGCTGTACGCGCTCAGGAGCTGGCGGGCGGCGGCATCGTAGCGTTCCGAATCCGTGCCGGTCAGATCAGGCGGAGTGATGAAACCGGCTTTCGAGAAATCCTGATAACGCGAAGACTTCGCCTGACCGTCCCACAGAACTTCGTCTTCCACTTCACTGGCGGCCAGTTCGCTGATGCCTTCGAAGCAAACGATCGTGTGACCAAGATCGGCGATCGACTGGTGGCCGTATTGGAAATAGTAGCTTTCGAGGAACTGCTGGGAATTATGCGTCCGCACCCATTCCACCGACTGGCGGATGGAATCGGCCGAGCGGCTGTAGCGCGCCAGAGCGTAGGCGCTTTTCTCGGGTGGCATGGGAGCCACAGTTACGACTTTTCGGGCCAAACGGCTATCATAACGGTTCTGACACTTCGAATACGAAAACTTCATCCGAACGCGGTAATTCCGCGCTATGCGCATGGGCCCGAGGAAGACGCGGGTATGGACCTGTGCAGTGTGGAAGCCGTGACGCTGGGGCCGGGCGAAACCAAACTGGTCGCCACGGGACTTGCCATTGAGTTGCCGCCTGGCTATGAGGCGCAAATCCGGCCGCGCAGCGGGCTGGCGCTGAAATACTCAATCACTCTGCCCAACAGCCCGGCCACGATCGACCCTGGCTATCGAGGCGAAGTCCGAGTAATTCTGCACAACCTCGGCCGCAATGCTTTCGAAATCCAGCCGGGAGAGCGGATTGCGCAGATGGTTGTCGCGCGCTATGAAGCGATTGAATGGGAAGAAGGCGACCTCAGCGATTCGCAAAGAGGCGAAGGCGGGTTCGGATCTTCCGGGCGTTAGTAGAGCTACTCCGCGGCGTGGCCTGCGGGAGCGCTGGGTACCGCCAGTGAATGCCACCAGTTCTGCACCTTAGGCACGAAGTGGCTGATCACGTAAAACGAACATCCGACGCCCACCGCCATTACGGCATTGGAAAAGATGGTCAGCAAAGCGGTGGTCAGAAAGCCGAGCGCATCGGTTTTACGCATACGCGGCAGGCGTCTCCAGGTGCTCCACTCCATGAGCCGCAAACCCATCCAGGCGGTAGCTCCGGCCAGAGCCGCGAGCGGAGTGTGAGCGATCAGGGTCGCGCCTCCGGTCAAAAACAGGAGCAGGAAGCCGGCATGGATAAGGTTCGACATCCGCGTCGTACCGCCGCATTGAACATTGGCCAGGCTGCGGGCGGGAATACCGACGCTCATAGGCGCCGCGAAGACACCGGAAACCATATTGGCAATCGCGTAAGCTCCGAGTTCACGATCGGCGTCGGACTTCTTCATGGCCTGATGGCGGCCACGGAAGTGTTCGACAACGCGCGAAGTAACCAGCAGGTTGACTCCCGTCACGAAGGCGAGACCGAAGGCAGCCGGCAGAACCGTGTAGACATCGGACGGCATCCAGGAGAAGCCGATGAACGGGGGCAGTGAAGAAGAGAGGAAGCCGATCTCTTTTGGCTGCCAATGCAGCAGTCCGAGAATGCCAACCGAAACGACGATGCCCACCAGAAGCGCCGGCGATCGGTGGGAAATGCGTGCGCAAACTGAGGCCACGAGCATCACGATCAGGGCGCACACGAGAGCCGAAAGGGGAAGATGCATGGGATGAAACAGCGCCGCGCCCGCAGCATAGACCGTGTCGAATGTCGTCGGATTCTTGCCCGTCAGCCCGAGGATGGTGGGGAGCTGCGTGGTGACCATCATGCCGCCAATACCGCAGGAGAATCCAGCCATCACGGGTTTAGGAACCCACGCCACGTAACGGCCGAGCCGGAGAAAGCTGAATACCAGCATCAGCACGGCGGCCACGATCGAAACTTTCGCGGCGCCGCCAATACCCTGCTGGCGGACAGCTACGGCGATGAAGGGAATGGTGACGGACGATGTGCCGCCGATGAGCACCGCATTGCGGCCCAGCAGCACGCAGATGGGTGCAGTGAGAATCGAGGTGAATACTCCCAGCACGGGAGGCAAGCCCATGGCTGTCGCCATCGCCAGACCGTACGGGAATGCCACGAGGGAAGCGATGAGGCCTCCGCAGACGTCGCCGCCGAAGGCGTTCCAGCTATAGAGTCGGGCCCCTAGTTTCATACTTCTCGCGTTAAGCATTTGAGCGTGTTCAATCCCCTGGACTGGTTGGCTTGCAATTCAAGCCATCGAAAATCAGGCCATCACTTGTACGACAGCCTGTTTGAACTTCGCCATCTCCTCCGCTGTCCCTACCGAGATACGGCTCCAGGTGGGCATCGAAGGCCAAACGCGTCCTACGAAGACGTTTTCTCGCGCCATCGCCGCGACGAATTCCTTCGCCGGGCGCCGCGCGTCAAGCATGAAACAGTTGCTTTCCGACGGAATGAAACCAATGTCGTGCTTTGCCAGGTGGGCGAAGACATCTTCGCGCAACAGGCGCATGGCCTTGCGGCGTTCCGGCACTACGGTTTTCGAGTTAAGGCTCGCCATCGCGCCCACCATGCCGGTGACCGGAAGAGCGCCAGCCGCGTAGGGATTGAGTTTGGCGAGCAGGTCCGGATGCCCCATCGCGGCACCCGCGCGCAGACCTGCCATGCCGTAGAGCTTGGAGAAGCTGCGCAGCACGACGATGTCTTTGTCGGCAGCTACCAGGTCGGTTGCGGAAGGCCCACCTGAGTAATGGATATAGGCTTCGTCCAGCAGAACAATCGCACCGGCCGGCTTGTTCTCAACCAGCCATTCGATATCGTCGTGGGAGGTTAGCGTTCCGGTTGGATTGTTGGGATTACAGACGTAAATGACTCCCGCGGATGAGTCCGCCGCAGCCATCGCCCTGACGTCATGAGCCCAGGAACCGGTTAGAGGAACGAGGATCGTCTTGGCCCCGCTGAAATGAGCGGCGCGCGCTCCCGCCTCATATCCCGGATCGGCCGCGACGAAGTTTCGGGAAGCGTTGGTAAAGGCGAGCACCACGCGGTGAAGCGGATCGCTTGACCCGGCAAAGGCCCGCACATACTCAGGTTTCAAGCCTTCTTGTACGGCCAGAGTTCGACTGAGTTCGAGAGAGGCTTCGTAATGGTAGCGGCCACCGGACCGGATGACGTTGTGCATGGCCTCAGCGGCTTCCGCGCAGGGGCCAAGCGGGTTCTCATTGGCATTTATCTTGACGGCTCCCGCAGGAATTGCTTCGGGAAAGGCAGAGTCAGCCAGTAATGGTTCGGTGGATGCCCACACAACGGACGCGGCCGCAAAAGCAGCCATCCGATTTGCCAGTGTGCGGCGTGAAAACGTCGGAAGCGACAACATTTCTCCTGAGCCGGAAAACGGCCCGTCTGGTCAAGAGAAACAACAGTGTTTCGATGAACTTACGAGGAACTGGGGATGCTGCGCAACAGGGTGCAGCAATCGGCGGGAGACCCAAATACTATAACCCCACCTTATCGTATTTGCAGGCGGCGATGCAAGCGTAAGACCGAAAAACCCTGAAATCAGGATGGCCGGAGCCGGAAGCGGATGAAGATGTTGCCCCCCAGCGGATGTTCCCCGTAGTACGGTTTGATGGCGTCCGGCAGAGAGTAAATGCTGAAATTAAAGCCAATACCGGATTCAATGTGCCGGATGGAGGGGATATCACGCGTATACCCCAAGGTATAACTGCCGACTCGGAATGTACTTCCGGCGGTGCGGTCGAGTTGTTCCGCAAGGTCGGGATCGGCGCTGAACAGTTCGTCTTTGTCGACTAATTCCGCGCGGCCGGTGATGAAGTTTTTGGCGCTGAGCGGGAACACGGACTCAGCCAGCCAGGAGTTCAGATTGTGCTGAGAGCCGGTATCGTGATTTCGGCCCCAGATCCCGCTGGATGACCAAACGGACCCGCGCATCGGTTTTGAATAGTGGAGGGACGCCGTCAGGCGGATCTGATCGCCCGGCTCGAGAGCTTCCGGATGATTGAGACGTCCACCGGAAACCTGGGCAGCCCAGTTCTTAGATGGAAAATACCAGAGACGAGCCGACCAGGAATCGATGGCGCCTTGCTGAATGATCCAGCGGTTCTCGCCCGATTCGGCGCCGTGGAATCCGCTGCCTTCGATTTTGAACTTTCCCCGGGACAGCCCGAGGGTGACGACATCGTCTGATATATGGGTGGAATCCTGGAGGTGGTGCGAAAGGGTCGCCTGGGGAAGTTCATCGGCGGAAGCACGGTGCGGATAAGCTACCGGGCCTAATGCGGGATCTCCCACGGGAGCGACGTAGACATCTAAGAATGTGCTCTCCGCGACTTCATAGGCGTAGTGGACTCCCAGCGCCATGATGAAGTTATGCGGATGCTGCGCATCGGCTAAAGGAACCCCGTAGGCGGTTTCGCCGGTCTGGAACAGGAGAGGGTATCGCCGATCTGTGATCGTGGCGGGCTCAAGACTCAACATCAGGTCCGCTTCGAAAGCACCTTTGGCGCCCACAAGGTGCTGGGCCGACGCCATCCCCCAGTTGGTTGAATAGAGCTTGTCGCCGCCGCGCGGTCCGGATTGCTGGGTATCCACCACGAAGGCGTTTGCCATGAACATCGTGTTCCATCTGCCGAAGGGGAGCGTGATCATCGGCAGTTGTCCGGCTTGCGGATTTGAGCCTGTGCCGGAAGCCAGCTTCATCAGGAACGTCTCGGCAGGATTTTCATCCGTCATGACCATACCCGGCATAGAATGGCCAGCCATGGCGTCCTGGGCTTTAAGGCACGGTTCGAGTAGACCGGCGGCGGCCAGCAGAAAGGCGGCAAGATTTTTAAGAGACATAACTCCTCTGGGTCAAACCGACAGAGAACACACCACCGTTAGGTGGACCGAGTAGGGTCGGACGAGCAGAGAGGGTCAGATTCGGAGGACGACAATAGCGGCGAAGTGGGAATATCCGGGCGGCTGCGATATCCGATATTTAGCAGCACTTAATTCTATTATATTTAATGAGATAAATCCTAATAAGTAATGCAGATCATGAGCATCAGAAGAAACCGGGACCGTTTGGCCGACTCCCGATTTTTCCACGGAAAACGCGAGGAGCCCGGGATGGTTCGGGCATGAATCCGGCACGGATCTATGGTGCTGATGGCAGAGCGGGACGGCGGGAACAGGACTGGAGGCGATACAGGTGGAAAGACAGTTGGCTGCGGAGAGGATCAGCAGAACCGAGAGCAGCGCGGCCGATTTGTATAGTGCCCTGAGCACGACCTCAGTCTAGCAAGATCAGGGTTCGGGATCGGCTTCGGTAGCCATAAAGGCGCGGATGCGGAAATCGCGGAGGGCTTCGCTCTCCTTCGGTTCAAAAGCAAAAACCGGCTGGATCAGTTGCTGTCGGCTGAAGTAAGCGCGGGCCACGCCGTCGGAAGCATGCTTTTCAGTGCCCGCAAAGATGTGGTACATCTCGTGCGAAACGATGCGGCCCAGGGCGCGGCCGTAAAGTTCGTCGCGCTTCGCCTGCTTGACATGGGCGGCTTCAGCAGCGAGATAGTGGACCACTTCATTGCAGTTCACATCGGTAAAATGCAGAACCTGACCGTTCGAAACCTGCGTGGATGCGAGCGCGGTACCGTTCTCCGTCCACGGACCCAGCTCACTAAGAGGTGCGAACCCCGCGTTGCAGGAGCCTTTAAAGTGGATGATCACGAGATCGGCGAAAGTGGCTTCCTGTTGGTCGCCGTTGAGCTTTTGCCAGGAGAATATGAGGCCGGACGGCGCCATGATGGACGCCACTTCCGCTTCCATGGCTTTCACTGTCTGGGGAGAAGGCTGGGCTTCGAAATCGAGAAAAACACCGATGGCAGGCGCCACCCGGGTTGTTCCGTGGGCACCGGGCGCCAGAGCGCCGACCAGCAACAGAGCTGTAAATACAGTAGAAAATGATCTCATTCACGTGGCTACCCGAGGGCAGCGAGAGACACCAGACGTAGTTTACATCCAAATAAGTGATTTCGTGTATCAATTTTTTTTGGGTAAGTACGGAGAACCCCATCTCGGGACTTCTCAATGCTCAATGGATGATTACTGACAATGCTGCTCCAGGTTATGACAGAATGAACGAGCCTGGCGCCGCGCACTGTGCGGAAAACTGGCGGACCCGTTTCATGTGGCAGCATAACTACATTCCCGTCGCGGGCAGCTTGCCGCTTTCTACACTCATCGCCGCTATTCCCTTGTTTGTACTGCTCTTTCTGGTAGGAGTGCTGCGCAAGCCGGCATGGATGGCCGCACTCAGTGGGCTGGTGGCGGCTTCTCTGGTGGCGCTCTTTGCGTACGGAATGCCCGTGCGAAACCTGGTCGGAGCCGTGACTTACGGCGGAGCCTACGGATTATTCCCGATCGGCTGGATCGTATACGGAGCCATGGTGCTCTATACCCTGACGGTCGAGACGGGAAAATTCGAAATCATTCGAAACTCGATAGGGCATATAACGAACGATCGGCGAGTCCAGGCTCTGCTTATCGCTTTCGCTTTCGGAGCGTTTATCGAGGGCGCTGCCGGCTTTGGAACACCCATCGCCGTGGCGGCCGCGATATTGGTGGGTTTAGGATTTTCACCTTTTTATGCCGCGGCAATATGTCTGGTGGCAAACACCGCACCCGTAGCGTTCGGTTCGATTGGCATTCCGATCATTACGCTGGCCGGCGTTACAGGCCTTCCGCTGGACACCTTGAGCGCAACCGTAGGCCGCGTGTGTGCCCCTGTTTCTCTGTTCATTCCGTCCTATCTGATCGCCGTGATGGGCGGATGGAAGGCATTGCGCGGCGTGCTGCCGGCGGCGGCGGTCTGCGGGATCGCGTTCGCCAGCATGCAGTTTCTGATGTCGAACTTTGTCAGCGTTCAAATCACAGACATCGTGGCCGCGATTACGGCGATGGGTGCGCTGGTGCTTCTGCTTAAGGTCTGGACGCCGGCAGACGAATTTCTGATGGCGCATGAACACGCAAGTGCGTCGTTGACACCAACCCATCGCTATTCCGCCCGCGAGCTATTTTCGGCGTGGACGCCCTATCTGCTGCTGGTGATTTTCGTGGTCGCATGGGGTCTCAAGCCTGTTCTGCTGCAGCTTAACCGGGTCAATTTCCTGATCGACTGGCCCTGGCTGCATAACGAAATCCAGCGTATTCCGCCGGTCGTGCCCACTGCTTCGGCTTATCCCGCTGTATTCAATTTCAACTGGCTGTCGGCTGCCGGAACTGCCTGCCTGCTCGCAGCGATTAGTTCCGCAGTTGTGCTTCGAGTGAGCCCGCGGCGTTTCTTGCGGATCGTGGGACGAATGTCGCGGCAATTGGCGCCGGCCGAATTCACGATGGCGCTGGTACTGGCGATTGCATTTCTGATGAACTATTCCGGCGCCACCGGCACTCTGGGGCTGGCGTTTGCGGCGACGGGAAAATCGTTTCCGTTCTTTAGCCCCATACTGGGCTGGCTGGGCGTTTTTCTGACCGGCAGCGACACGTCGGCCAACGCGCTGTTCGGCAGCCTGCAGGTAGTAACAGCCAATCATCTCGGGATGAATCCGCTGCTGATGGCGGCGGCCAATTCGAGCGGCGGTGTAATGGGTAAGATGATCAGTCTGGCGAGTATTGCGGTGGCCTCAGCGGCGACCAGCATGAACCGTGAAGATGAATCGAGGTTATTCCGTTTCACGTTCCGGCACAGCATCATCCTCGCATCGGTGGTTGGGCTGGTCGTGCTGTTTTACGCCTATATCGCGCCATCGCTTATCCCGCAACTGGCGCGCTGACATGAAAGTAAATCTGGCATTCTCTACAACAGGCCTCACGGCGGAATTGCCCCACGGCTTCGATTACCGTGTGCTCGAAGCCCGCTCGGCTCTGCCGCTCAGAGATGTGCCCGGCGCTATCGAGAGAGCGCTCGATGAGCCAATCGGCTGTGCGGCACTCGAGGAGATCGCCTCGAATCGAAAGACTGCTGCGATTGCCGTGTGTGACATCACCCGTCCTGTGCCGAACCGCCTGACGCTCCCCCCGATTCTGAAGCGACTGGAACGGGCGGGAATCGGGGAGGAAAACGTCACCATCCTGATCGCCACCGGGCTGCATCGCGCGGCAACGCAACAGGAAATAGATGAGATTCTGGGCAGTGAAATCGCTTCCCGATATCGCGTGGTGAATCATAATGCACGGGAGAGGGACGAGCACAGCGCTTTAGGCGAGACAAGTACCGGCACACCCGTCTTCATCGATCGGCGATTCATCGACGCCGATTTGCGCATCACGCTTGGGCTGATCGAACCTCACCTGATGGCAGGCTATTCGGGCGGCAGGAAACTGGTAGCTCCGGGGCTTGCCGGTCAGGAAACGATCAAGGTGTTGCACAGTCCGCGATTCATGCGCGGGCCGCGGGCGATTGAAGGATCGATCGAGAACAATCCGCTCCATGAGGAACTGCTCGAGATCTCCGCGCTGGCCGGTCACGACTTCATCTGCGACGTCGCGATGGCGCGCGATCGAAGTATTGGCGGAGTGTTTGCAGGCGCGCCGGTCGAGGCTCATCGGCAAGGGTGGAAATTCGTTTCGAGTACTCTTCTCGAAACCCTGGCAAGGCCTGTGGACGCGGTGATCACCACCGCCGCCGGCTATCCACTCGACCTGACTTTTTATCAAGCCATCAAAGGGATCACGGCGGCGGCTCACATTGTAAAACAAGGGGGACGGATTCTTCTCGCGGCAGGGCCCGCGAATTCGCTGACATGATCCTCGGCCTTGGTTCCTACGATGAATTCCTGCGACGCATTCTCGACCGGCCCGTGACAGTCGATCAGTGGCAGTTGGAAAAACTGGCGTTGGCAGGGAGTCGCGCCGAGATCTTTTTCTATGTGCCGGGTCTGCCCCCGGAGTTTCAGGCTGCCCTGCCCGGCCGAACTTTCCAATCGTTCGGAGAGGCATTGCGCGCGCTTACGGCAGGCCTTAGTGAAGGAGCGGCTATAGCGGTGATTCCTGACGGCCCTTATGTACTCGCCCAGGTGGCGGATGCACTCGACAAGGAAGCATGCCTGGTTTCGACGCCATCTTAATTCCCGGCGGAGGAGTGGGTAAGGGAGGTGTCCTGCCGTCCTTAGCAAAAAGCGAAATTCCGAATGACCTTCTGCGGTCTTACTGAAGCTCCCCCCACCGGCCTGATCTCGAACGGCCACTCACCTGCTGGCTACCGATCGAACGAGAAAGAGATCTACCGTCATGAAGTATTATTCCTGCAAACTGCTGACCGCCGCCGCTGTTACAGCCCTCGGGCTGATTACCCTCACTGGGTGCCAGCAAGCGCCACCCTCTGCCGCATCCGCTCCTGCAGCGGCGCCGGCTACTTCCGCACCCGCGCAAGCGACTCCTGCTCCTGCTTCGACATCTGAATCCAGCAGCAGTACGCGGAGTGTTGAGGTTAAGTCCGATTCGTCCAACCCCGATTCATCAGCCTCAAAGACGGTCACCAAAGAATCGACTTCCAATAAAACGCAGTAAACAGGTGGGGTGCTCGACCGATAATGCTGACCGCTTCAGGTCTGAAAAAAGGAACGCGTCATCGGTCCTGAAAGTTTGAAGCAAAATCGATCACGCACATAATTCCGTATCTGGCGTGAATGCCACAGGCGATTCCGACGAAGCGCCAGCGGGGGTTCACGACACTGGTGCGATGTCCGCGGTCTGCGACTCCGTCATCGACCAGCAGGCCAAGTATCACGTCGCGAGCGTCCCGTGCGCCGTAACTGATTACTTCACCGATCTCGCCCGACCACGTACCGGCGTGCTCGATTCGTTTCTCAAACGCACTACCGTCAGCGCCTGCGTGTCCCACTAAACCGAGTTCGCCGGTATCGCGGACATGCTCCATCGCAGCGCGGGAAAGACCTGCCGAAAGGGCAACCCGACCGATGTCGGCATGCAGGGAACGGAGCGCACGAATAGCTTCGTCGAGCGGCCGTACGCCCTCCTCAGTGAGGAGATCAGGCTCGCCGGGCCGTTCCAGAAGCTTGCCTCGATATTGCCTGCGCCTTTGCTGCAGGATCGGGACATAGCTCGCCGGGTCAGTCCGAAGTTGGTTCAGGTCGGCGAGAATACCCGATTCGAGCGGCGGAAGACTTTCCGCGTGGACGATTTGCGGGGTGGACGCGATCAGCAAAATCAGTACCGCTCGCGCAACCATACTGGGCAAACCCGACTCGGAGCAGCCTGCCTGCAGGATCGGGCGTACGGCGGAGAGGGGGGGATTCGAACCCCCGGTAGAGTTTTTGACCCTACGACGGTTTAGCAAACCGCTGCTTTCGACCACTCAGCCACCTCTCCGGATGTCGGCAGTTCGCGCTTCATGGATTCTAACATGCAGACATCCGGTCTCGTTTCTTCTCAATCCGGAGCGCATCGCAATGAGGACGCGTTTCCATAAGCTGCTAGAATCGTGAATACGCGCGCCCGTAGCTCAGCTGGATAGAGCGTTTGCCTCCGAAGCAAAAGGTCAGCAGTTCGAATCTGCTCGGGCGCACCAGATAACCTCCTAAGCTCCCTTTGAAATCCCCGGACCCGTAAATCTTTTGGGTATTCAAGACAAACGGAGAGAATTCTTGTTTGTCTGCCCCACAAGACTGTCGAATGACGACGGATCCGGGGAATATTCTCGTTGAGCCCAAAGCGGCGTTCATCAAACCCCAGCTTGTCTGTTATGGCGCGGTAGCCGATTTGACCGCGCGGTTTGGCGGCAGCATCACGCCCGAGGAGCGGGAAGCGGAGGGGCTCGAGTGATGCCGCAATGAAATATTCCCTTTGCGGCGTGATACTGCGTGTCTTCTCGATTCCTGCGTCCCGGGCGGCATGTGTGACGCGGACTTTGGAAAGCCTGTTCTCGCTGATGCCGTCCAGCGGACCCGGCTCGGAGTTCCGGGTTGAAATTTTTCTCCGGGACTTACCGGAGGAAGAGGTCTCCGGCGAAGTCGTGTTCGATGCGCCGGGTCTGCGCGCCCTCAGGACGGAGCAGGGGTATCACCTGCAATCAGGCGGGTCATACCTCGGCTTGGATATGAGATCGGGGCTGGCGGCCGGATGGTTGTCCGAGGCCTTCCTGAATTCGCCGCTCGAAGATCAGCGCGGGCTTTTCCTTTTTGCGCTCCTGTTGCTGCTTTCGGGTCAGGGGTTGTACGGCCTGCACGCCGGGGGCGTCGTGTGGGATGGCTGCGGTTTCCTGCTGGTAGGCGATTCGGGGTCGGGCAAGACCACGCTGACTTGTGCTTTGGCCCGTTCGGGCTGGCAGTATCTTTCCGATGACTCGGTCCTGCTGACACGGGGAAAGGAAGGCCTGGAAGCGCTGGCGTTCGGGCGCCCGTTTCATTGCGCGCAGGCTATGTTCCGGCACTTCCCGGAACTGAAAAGCAGAGCGATAGGGGCATCGGAGCAGTCGCCGGTTTTCGGCAAGCAACTGGTGGATGTGGCGCCGATCTATCCCGGGCGATTCCGCAGCAGCACTCGGCCTCAGGTGATCCTGTTCCCTGAAATTACCCGTGCGCGCTGCACCCGGCTTGTGCCCCTGGACAGTACCGCGGCTCTATTACGAATCCTAAGCGAAGGTGCGGGCTTGCTTCACAGCCGCCAATCCATGACTGACCAGGTGACGCTCTTAGTGGATCTTGTGCGGAACGCTTCCGCCTTCCGCGTAATGATCGGAGCCGACGTGCACCACGAACCCCACAAGGTTTCCGTGTTGCTGCGGCAGTTGGCGAAGCCTGGCGCGGCGCGCAGGAGCGCCTCATCCCCGATCTCGAATTTAAGAGGAGATCACACCGATGAACTGTGTTCCGCAGCCTGACCCGGACGTGGTCACGACGATTATGCCGGATGGAGACATGATTCCTCTGCATCTCAGAACAAGGCAGTATTTCAGCCTGAACAAAACCGGAACGCTGATGTGGGAGTTGATGATGAAGTCCACCACGATAGCGGGAATGGGCCGCGCCCTTTTCGATCGGTTCGAGGTTACTCCGGAGGCAGCGGAGGAAACAGTGAGTGAACTGATTGAAGACCTGAAAAGCCACAGGCTGATTCGCATTTCCGGGAGAGAGGAGCCGATACGGTGAAGAGGCTTTTCTGTTTGGTCTTAGCACCGGTTTGTTTGTTCTCGCAAGAGATAGAGGCGAGAAGAAACCGCGTGGCTGAGCCAGCGGTCGAATTTACTACCACTACCAATGCTTCAGAGGTGGGAACCGATTTCGTTATAGGCTACCAATTCACTGTGAGGTCCCCGGTGATTTTGACGTCTCTGGGCGCGGTGTTGCAGGCTAATTCGGTGCGTCCGGTTTTCGGCACTCTGCCGGTGACGATGCAGGTGGGGCTTTGGGACGAGGCGGAGAATCTGGTTGTCTCGGCGACAGTTTCGACTGCCGATCCTCAGGAAGGGCACTTTAACTATAAGCAGGTTACGGAGACACTGCTGGTGCCGGGCGTCAGCTATGTGGTTGCCAGTTTGGTGCCGCCCGGACTTTCCGTTTTGTCGGATGTGCCGGCGATGGTGCCCGGTTCCCTGGTGGTGTATGGCGGTTCGAAATCTCTTGCGTCCAAAACCCTGACATACCCGACCGGGGGCGATTTCGCGCTCCGCAAGAGTTATTTCGGGGCCAGTTTCACGTATATGGTCGGGATCTCTCCGGTGGCACGGCCCGGACAGGACCGAAGCGCAAACGTCGGCGATGTGGTGAAACTCGACGGCTCGGGATCGTTCAGCGGAAGTGGCGGGTCGTTGAGATCGCGGTGGGCGCTGGTCTCGGTTCCCCAGGGAAGCGGGGCGGCTTTTTCCGCCGCTGACTCGACGACACCGTCGTTCGTGCCGGACAGGGAAGGCGTGTATGTTGCGCAATTGATCGTGACGGAAGGGTCAACGCCAAGCGTCCCTTCCACGGTCTCTGTCATCGTCGCGGCACCGGCTGCAATCAACTAATCCAAATGAAAATTCAATGCACTATCGCCCGGGGCGGCGTTCTCTGGATTTGCTGTTCGGCTGCCGTGGCGCAGACCGTCGCAACGGACGACGGTTTGCGGCAGGCTTTCGAGCGCTCCGTTTACTCGCTGAAGGATTCGGGTCAGGGAATCTGGCGCGGGGAAAACCGGGCGCAGAGAGTGACTGTTGAGTTCGACGCCGGGGGAGCGCGCCTGAGACATCCGGATGGGAACATCGAATTCCACCTGCGCGGCTACGGTTACGGCGAACGGCTGGTGAAACCGGCACCCGCAAACCTCGTAGGGAAAGCGAACCGACTCGAATACCAGCGGGGCGATATTACCGAGTGGTATGTGAACGGAACGCAGGGGCTGGAGCAAGGCTTCACATTTAAGAGACGCCCGGCAGGACCACGCAACGGTGGACCGCTTACGATCACACTGGGGGTGACCGGCGAGTTGGTACCCGAGGAGCGGGGCAGCGCGGTAGTGCTTGTATCCGGAAAGCGCGTGGTGTTGCGGTATGCGGGATTGACAGCAAAGGACGCGCGCGGCGATACGATTCCATCGAAGCTGGAAGTGCGCGATGGGGAGATTCGTCTTGTCGTGGAGGACCGGAAAGCGAACTATCCACTGACGATCGACCCAACCTGGAGCCAACAGCAGGAATTAACGGCCTCCGATGGGGGAACATACGACGATTTCGGGTACTCCGTTGCGGTGAGCGGCGGGACGGCCGTAATAAGCGCTACCCAAAAAACGGTCGGAAGCAATAGTGACCAGGGCTCGGTGTATGTATTTGTCCTGAGCGGGACAACCTGGACCCAGCAGGCGGAGCTTACGGCTTCCGACGGCGTGGCGAATGACCATTTTGGGACCGCAGTATCTATAAGCGGGGATACGGTCCTGATCGGGGCCACCGTGCGGAACACCCTTACGGGTGTCGCCTACGTTTTTGTCCGGAGCGGAACGACATGGAGCCAGCAGGCTGAACTCACGGCTTCCGACGCGGCTACACTTAACGATTTCGGCGCCGCCGTATCGGTGAGCGGGGATACGGCAGTGATCGGGGCCCCCGAAAGAAACAGCAGTACAGGCGCGGCCTACGTTTTTGTCCGGAGCGGGACAGTGTGGAGCCAGCAGGCCGAACTCACGGCTTCCGACGCGGCGACTGGCGGTGGCTTCGGTGCCGCCGTAGCGGTGAGCGGTACTACTGTGGCGATCGGAGCCAGTGGACACACGGTCAACGCCCATACCGATCAAGGCGCAGCCTACGTTTTTGTTCAAATCGGTGGCGTATCGTGGACCCAGCAGGCGGAACTCCTGGCCTCCGACGGGGCCTTAAACTACAGGTTCGGTTCCGCCGTGTCGGTGAACGGGGGCACCGCCTTAATCGGGGCCACGGGAAACAAGATTAACGGTCACAACAATCAGGGTGCTGCGTACGTGTTTGTTCAGAGCGGCAGCACGTGGAGCCAACAGGCGGAATTGACGGCTTCCGACGGTGCCGCAGCCAACAGTTTTGGTAGCGCCGTGTCGGTGGACGGGAGCACGGCGGTGATCGGAGCCAGAGGACATGCAGTCGGCAGCAATTCATCGCAAGGCGCAGGGTATGTCTTTCTGCAGAGTGGGTCCACATGGAGCCAGCAATCGGAGGTAACGGCCTCGGACGGCGCGGCCGGCGATTTCCTGGGCATCACTTTGTCCGTGAGCGGGGGCACAGCGGTGTTCGGGTCTTATACACACGCAGTTAACGGACAGAGCAATCAGGGTGAGGCGTACATCTTTACGGTACCGGCGTCTCTTTCGATTTCCGCGACGCACTTAAGCCCGATATTCCAGGCAGGGCCAGGCGCGGTTACCCTGACCGTAGCCAATACGGGAGGGCCGACCATCGACGGTGCAACAATCTCCGACACAATCGACGCCGGTTTTACGATTAACAGCGCGGATCCGGGATGCTCGATCAGCGGGCAAACCGTGACCTGCACGATCGCGTCAGGGGCGTTTGCAGCGTCGACCGCGTTCAACGTTTACGTGACAGCCTCACCGACAGCGTCGGCGTCCCTTTCCAATACCGCGACGCTGACCGACAATACCGACACTGTCGCATCCGGGACCAGCACCGATACCATTGCGGTGAGTACGCAGGCGGCGCAGGTGGACTCAAGCCTGACGCAAATCGCGCTGAGTGGCTCGACCGATAACGGTCTCTGTGCCAACAACAATCTGACGCTGACCGCCACTGATCTGCTTCAGAACACGAGCGCGGGCACGTTGACAAACCCGTATGCGGTGATCGACAGTCTGAGTGGGGGCAACACGCTGTTGTCGCAGTCGGCCAGTGTGGCGAGCGTGCCTGCGAACGGGAACGTTACGTTCACGTTCCATATTCAGTTGGCTACGTGCAATACGTTCCAGTTATCGTTCGATGTCCTGAGTAATTAGGTCGCGGTTTCAGTGAAGCGGCGGTATGGCGGCGCCGATCGGAAGAGGAATATAGCGGGCGAGATCCGGCAGATTTCCGACTACGATTTTCTCTTCACTGACCACCCAGGCGTGGGCGGAAAAGCCTTCTTCGCCGCTTTTCCAAACGCCGATCAGCAGCTGATGGGGCAGGCGGGCGAATCGCAAAAGAATCGCGGCGGCGAGGCCTCTGGTGAGGCAGGTTGCGCCCCGGACGCGGGCGCTGGCCCGTTCAATCGCCCGTCTGATGTTGTCGATTTCGCGCGTTGCCAAAGGACTCGTCGGGGGCGTGGCAACCCCTCCGGCCACTTTCCAGATCCATCGGAACGGCACCAGGTTCCACATCAGCCGGGCTGAAACAAGCAATATCCAGGCCTTGGTGAAAAGAGCTTGTTCATGCCGGGTGAGCGCGCGCCACCTCGACCAGGAGGATGCCATGGGTTGCCGATTAAATGATAGTGGATTCGAATCTTGCAGGGCGCAGCAACTTCTTGCCGCCCACCTTTCAGAATCAATCAGACATTTATTAGAATCAGGAATGTCAGGAGTGAGTCAAAACTCCGGAGCATGGTCAGAGGCCCGTATCCTCACGGACGTAGCATGACCCTCGTAGCGCTTCCCTGGCTGACACGAGGCATATTATGCGTACCGTACCGTTCATCCTTTCGTTAATTCTTGCCGTCCCCGCCGTGGCGCGCCAACCTGTTCGCGCAAAACACGGCATGGTCGTGGCCATGGAAGGGATCGCCGCCGACGTCGGGGTTTCTGTCCTGCAGCACGGGGGAAATGCCGTCGACGCCGCGGTCGCCGTGGGTTTCGCATTGACCGTAACTCATCCTTTCGCCGGCGCCCTGGGAGGCGGCGGATACATGCTGATCCGTCTCGCCGACGGCCGCACCACATTCATCGACTTCCGCGAGAAAGCTCCGGAAAAAGCTTCCCACGATATGTATCTCGATGCCAACGGAATGCCCACGCGCGAAAGTCTGGAAGGCTGGAGATCCTCCGGCGTGCCGGGGACCGTGCGCGGATTCGAACTGGCTCAATCGAAGTACGGGCGTCTGAAATGGGCCGAAGAGATGGCCCCGGCGATCGAACTGGCGGCGAAAGGCTTTCCGGTCTCCTATGCGCTGCAGGAATCACTGCGCAACTCCCGTTCCCTCGCTCGCGACGAGGAATCGAAACGCGTCTTTTTGAAGGGCGGTTCTTATTACGACGCCGGTGATGTTTTGTCACAGCCGGAGTTGGCGGAGACGCTGACGCGCATCGCTAAGAATGGCGCCAGGGAGTTCTACGAAGGCCAGACGGCAACCACGCTGGTGGCTGAGATGGAGAAGCATGGCGGGTTGATCACGCTTTCCGATCTGGCTGCTTATCAAGCCGTGGAGCACCAGCCGCTGACAGGCACTTATCGCAACTACACCGTCATCACAGCCCCTCCGTCGAGCTCCGGCGGAATCACTCTTCTGCAGATGTTGGGAATGCTGGATGGCACCGGCTACGCGAAGACAGGTTTTGGATCGGCCAACAGCCTTCACTACCTCACGGAAGTGATGCGGCGCGCTTATGCGGATCGCAACAATTACGTGGGAGATCCGGATTTCGTCAAAGTTCCCATGGCGGGATTGCTCGATCCCGAGTATCTCGCCAAGCGCCGCGCTTCGATCGATCCCGAACGGGCCACATCGAGTGACGAAGTAGGCGAGGGACATCCGGCCGGCAGTGAGAGTCTGGAAACCACACATTTTTCGGTAGTGGATGCCGAGGGTAATACCGTTGCGGTGACTTATACGCTGAACGGCGGATTCGGCAACGGCATTACTGTTCCTGGGCTCGGTTTTCTTCTCAACAACGAGATGGATGACTTTACATCGAAGCCGGGCTCACCCAATCTCTTCGGGTTAGTTCAAGGGGAAGCCAACTCAATTGCGCCGAATAAGCGGCCCGTGTCATCCATGGCCCCGACCATCCTTCTGCGCGATGGCAAGCTTTTCATGACGTTAGGCGCGCCGGGCGGGTCAAGAATTCCCACGGCCGTCCTGCAGGTGATTCTGAATGTGGTCGACTTCGGAATGAATGTGCAGGATGCGGTGGATGCGCCCCGCATTCATCATCAATGGAAGCCGGATCGCATCTCAGCGGAGCGCGGAATATCCCCCGACACAGTTGCCCTGCTGAAGGCCCGCGGGTATGACGTTGACTATTCGCCTGGCGTGGTTTTAGCGCAAGTGGCTGCGATCGTCAATGATGGTGGATGGCTGCAGGGGGCATCCGACGGACGCACGGCGGCGGGTAAAGCCGCCGGATATTGAGCGATTATTCAGCTTTCGCGGCGTTGTTACTTCGATCGTCATCCGGCAAAACATGATCCGGGTCGATCACGACCGAGGCAATCGGCTTCTTGTCGGGAACATCCCAGACTAAAGACGCCTTAGTGAGCCAGGTTTCCACGGGAAGTTTGACTCTTAGTTTCGATCCGTCGCGGAACGTGACCTCGACAGGCGCCGGCAACACGAGTTGCCCACGGTTCGTGATGGTTACCTGCGACCCGGCGATCTTATCCACTGCCATGTCGAATTTCCAGTTGTTCATATACCAGCCGCGCCAGAACCAGGTCAGATCCTCGCCCCCTTCGCTCTCCATCTCGCGAAAGAAATCCGAGGGCGTGGGATGCCGGAATGCCCAATCCCGAATGTATTTGCGGAACGCGCGATCAAACCGGTCCGGCCCCAGAATCTGTTCACGAAGCAGCACCATTCCATAAGCGCCTTTGAAGTAGCTGACCGGATGTCCCAGTTGCGCGGGATAGCTATCCGGCCGCATCAGGATTACAGGCGCCATTGGATCGTCCAGGACTTTAAGGATGGTGTCCGGCGGTTCACCACCGGCGGAATACTCGGAATCCCGTTTCGGGCCAAACTTGCCGCCTTCGAAAGCCGCCGATTCGTCGATATCGATGAACGTGTTGAAGCCTTCATCCATGAACGCGTTGCGCCGCTCGTTGGAGCCGACGATCATCGGAAACCAGCTATGCCCGATTTCGTGCGCCGTCAGCCAGAAGAAATCCGGCCCTTTGTCCTTGATCCCGTCGAAGACCATGCCCGGATATTCCATGCCTCTGGAAAAACCCGCCACACTGATCGCGGTCGGCCAGGGAAAAGGAAACCACTGCTTCGAAAAGCGCTCGACAGTGTCTTTGACATATTCGGTCGATCGATTCCATGCGTCGGCGCCTACGCTCTCCGGCGGATAAACCGACATGGCGAGCGAGGTTTTCCCGTCCGGCAAATTGATTCGCGCCGCATCCCAGACAAACACCGGCGATGCGCTCCATGCAACGTCGCGCGTGCGATCCATACGGAAATGCCACGTCAGGGTACCTCCTTGCTTAGGACGGCTCGTCGAATCATTCACCTCCTCCGGGGTACGGATATAGACGGTTTTATCGCTGGTGTGCGCCTGTGCCAGGCGATCGATCTGGACACGCGTAAGTACGTCCTTCGGATTCACCAACTCCCCCGAACCCGCGATCAGCATTGCGGAAGGAGCAGTGATGAAGTAATCGAAAGATCCATATTCGAGATAGAATTCCGAACCGATGTAGGGCAAGGTGTCCCAGCCGCGCAGGTCGTCATAAACGGCCATTCGCGGATACCATTGCGCGATGTCGTAGATCTCGCCTTTCTCCGACATTCCCCACGAAGTGCGTCCGCCCCAGGTGCCCGGAATCGTGTAGTGGTATCCGATGTGAATCTTCAACTGCCCGCCATGACCCTTCAGCGGCTCGGCGAGCCGGATCTGCATGCGCGTGTCGGAAACGATATAGTCCGCTTTGGTGGTCTTCCGGCCCGACTCGATCTCGACCGAATCGAAGACGAATCCGTCGGTTGAGCGCTTCTCGGAAGGTGCTGCATCATCCCGCCGTCCCCTGCCGCCGCCCATCAATCTCGCCCGCGAATCTTCCCGGTACGTATTCTGCTCCAGTTGCACCCAAAGACTGGGCAACGTATCCGGACTGTTGTTGGTATAGGTGATCGTCTCAGTCGCTTTCAACTGCTTGCCCACCGTGTCCAACTCGGCATGCAGTTCATAGTCGGCCCCATTCTGCCAATAGTTGGGACCGGGCGATCCATCGCCGGATCGATACACATTCACCGGATCCGGCAGCGTAAGGGGAGCAAAGGTAACGCGCGGATCGTATGCCGGAGGAGAGCCCGAAATCTGCGCCACAGCCAGCGTGCAAAACATCTGCGAAAGGCAAAGAACGGAGATTAGAATAGCTGTTAACGACCGCCGGAAAGCTTGCATGGAAAGTCCTCTTTCTTGACTGAACGTTGCAGCCGGGGTGACGGGGGGCTTCGTTTTGAGTATCGCTCATGAACCACACGTGTATAAATGTTCACGTGCATAAATAGTGATAATGCCTGAGCTTGTCAGCGGTCTTCCGTTTGAGATGCACCATGACGGAAAACGATTCTTCAATCCCGATGGGTCGCAAGCGCGCGGGCCAGGTGCTGTATTGCGATGGAAGCTGACAAGCCGCGGCGAAAAGTCTCCTCGATTTCTCGCCGATGTAAAGCAGTCGATTCCTCCACGCACCGTCGAGCCCGGTCAATTGCTCGTTACGCTCGTGAACCACTCAACCGTACTTCTGCAGCAGGGTGCACTGAACATTCTTACCGATCCCATATGGTCGGATCGGACAAGCCCCGTCTCCTGGATCGGACCGCGCCGCCACAGATTGCCGGGGGTGCGGATGGAGGACCTGCCCGACATCGATTTCGTGCTCATTAGTCACAATCATTACGACCATCTGGACTTACCCACTCTGCGCTGGCTATGCAGTAAGGGTAAGTCGATTTTCATTGTTCCCAGCGGAGTGGGAGAACTACTTAGGTCCGAAAAGATTTCGTCTGTGCACGAACTCGACTGGGGACACACCTGGAACTTCGATGGCACCGCTATCTCTTCCGTTCCCGCGATACATTTTTCCGGCCGCGGACTTTTCGATCGCAATAAGACACTTTGGTGCGGGTATGTCATCAATTCTCAAAGCGGAATCGTCTACTTTGCGGCCGACACTGCGTTCGGCGGCCACTTTGCTCAGATTCGCGAGAGGTTTGGGCCTCCGCGGCTCGCTCTTCTGCCCATTGGCGCCTATATGCCCGAGTGGTTTATGTCTCCCATTCATATGGGGCCCAAAGAGGCCATCAGAGCGCATGAGATACTCGGCGCCGCGACCAGCATCGCTATTCACCACGGGACATTTCAACTCGCCGACGATGCCATCGAAACGCCGAAACAGGAATTGCTGAAATCTCTTCCGCCGGCTTCCTTTCTTGTTCTGGGAAACGGTCAGTCGGCATACATCCCCTGATGACCACCGGCGAGGCAAAAGGGTATATCTAAGTAACGCGAGTGCCTGAGGCCGCAATCGCTTTGAACAATTCCTGTGGCCGTTGCGATCCCACCAGCACCTTCATCCCTTTTGCCGGCGTCAGCCGCACGCCCTGATTACCCGCCGCTATATACGCGCGTCCCTTGCGGGCGAGCCGTATTCCGTAGCCGCCATAGTCAATCGCAGGATCGTAAGTGACCACCTCAACGTTGCGAATCTGCGCCAGCGAGATCTTCCGCACCGACCAGAGTCCGCCGATCGATACAGTCAACCTTGCCGCCTCTACGTTGGTCACGAGCTTAAGCGTGATGAGCCGGAGATAGAGCAGCCAGAGAAAACCCGTCCAGCCAATCACATTGCCGTTGGAGAGCGGATGTGTGCCGAGCGGATGTCCCAGCGCCACTTGCCAGATCGATACAATCAGGAAGCCTGCGGGGAGAATCGCCAGCAGAAAAAGAACCTTGTGCTGCCGGAAGGCTTGTTCTTCGTGGAATAGCGGTGCGGGTCTGCGGCTCATTCGGCCTGATGCGCGGTTCGGCTTTCAGTCGTCTTAGCGCAACTGACCGATCGTATACTGCAGCGCCTGATACGCACTCTGATAATCGTATTTCGCGCTGACATTTTCAATCTCTGCCTGTGTTTGATTCAACTGCGATTGCGACAATTCCACGATCGATGCCAGACCCAGG
>Ga0302320_10002299_pt1 | contig 45232 bp, 29 predicted proteins | sample Bog_T0_3_FD_202130 | JGI IMG/M metagenome (GOLD analysis project Ga0302320, IMG submission 202130) | Peat permafrost microbial communities from Stordalen Mire near Abisko, Sweden - Bog_T0_3 | ecosystem: Environmental > Terrestrial > Soil > Wetlands > Peat | place: Sweden: Abisko, Stordalen Mire...
TCAGAGCAACTTCACCGTAAGCTCCAGCGGTCGTCGAGCGCGGATATTTGCGAGGAAAAGGCGATGCCCGGCAGGACCTGCAAGGACGTCTGGCCACCGGCGCGAATATCCTTGGGCTGGGTTGCCGGTGGCGACTTCAGGTGGGAGTCATGGCTGTCGGCGCCACAACCCGTACCTGGGCGCCCACGGTGGCTACCGGTTGAGCGGCCTCGGCGGTGGCTCCCGCATGGTGGTTCCCAACCGAGGGCGCGCGCCATCCGCATCCCGAAGCATGCCCCTGCCGAGGAATATCGGGCCTGCTCGCCGCCCAAGATGCCGACGATACCGCCGAGGGCCTGACCGATTCCCAGAACAGTACGTTGTCGATCGCATTTTCGCGCTCGCTGCTCGGAAGGATTTGCATTTTGGGGCGCCTGTTTTGCCTCCCGATGCAGTGACGTTCCGCTGGCCCCACGAATGGGTCGACGGGTAGGCTTACCGCCACACTGTGTTGAAAAGCTTTTGATTCTGAAGGCTGCCTGCGCTGAAAGCGCTTATACTCCCATTTGATCAGCGTGGCAATGCTACCGGCAACGAGTAGAAACAAAGTGACAACCAAAGCGCGGGACATGACACAGCGTAGTAGGGAGTGAGGTTAGATGCCTCTGAAAAGGCCACGCGCTTCCGATGCCCAGAAGGCCGAGCGCCTCAATCGCGCACGGACCTTGCTGCTGCGAGGCGTTCCACGTTCCGATGCGGTGGAACAACTGGCAAGGGGCTGCTCGCTGACGCGGCGGCAAGCCTACCGTTACCTGGAACAAGCTCAGCGGCTGAAGGAGCCGGCGCCTCGGGGCGAAGAGAAACGCAAATTTACGGTCAAACTTCCACACAGCCTGATTCAGGGGGTCCGGGCATACGCTGCCACGAAACGCCTGTCGATCAGCGAGGTGGTCAGCCGGGCGTTGCTCGTGCAGCTACCATGAAGCGGAACTGTTTCGCGCAACCGAGGAATATTGGACCATACGGTTAGATACCTATGAAAAGGCCACGCGCTTCCTATGTCCAGAAAGCCGAGCGCCTCAATCGCGCACGGATCCTGCTGCGGCAAGGCGTTTCACGTTCCGATGCGGTGCAGCAACTGGCAAGGGGCTGCTCGCTGAAGCCGCGGCATGCCTACCGTTACCTGGAACAAGCTCAGCGGCTGAAGGAGCCGGTGTCTCGAGGCGAAGAGAAACTGGCATTTACGGTCATGCTTCCGCCCAACGTGATTCAGCGGGTCCGGGCGTACGCGACCAGGAAGAAGGAGTCTGTCAGCGAGATGGTCAGCCGGGCGTTGCGCGCGCAGCTACCACGGAGTGGAACTGGTCGCGGTTACGGCAGCGTGCCGGGTCCAGAGAAAACGCCCATCTCTCTGGACTTGGTCGAGACCCTGGCCTCGTTCGGCTGCACGCTGGAAGAAATCGGCGAAGTCGTCGGCTTGTCGAAACGCACGCTGCAACGGAGAGCGCAGGAAGCGACGTTCCGTGATGCTCTCAGACGTGGTCACTCCTGGGCCACTGCGCGCGTGCTGGGGTTGCTACAGAAATCCGCGGCGGCCAACCGCGTGAGGGCTCAGATCTTTCTCGGCAAGCTGATACTGGGACAGCGGAATTTCGAGGGCCCAGGGCAGAACAACCCGGAATAGCGAGGTTCGACGGTTGATCATTCAGACCTACCGAGAGCGCGATCCTGGGGAAGGGAAAGCCTCTAGGTGCCCTGGACTCAGGCAATTGCATTTCCGCCCCAGAGCGAGGTAATGTGTGATGGCATGCGAAATAAGGTGATTCCGTTCCGCCAGCGAACAGCCGGCTCCCGGGTGATCTTGTACTTCAGGTTCTGGTAGGCGGCCGGGAGCGCGGCGGCGAGAATCCTTGTCCAGCAACAGATACGTCCGAGTCCTGTCACTCGGGGCAGATTCGCCTGGTGGCTCTCCGCAGGAATTAGTGAAACTATTGTTTTCATTGAGTTTCCGGGATTGGGCTTCTCGGCGCTCGTTTGGCTCGGCGGCGTGGAAAGTGAGTCGCCTGGGCGATCCATCTGTCCGCAACGGTGAAGATTACGCCTGGTATTGTGGCCTCCCTGCGGAAGCATTCTCTGCCGGTCTCGCGGAGGGATTCAGCATCAGCGTATACCGCGCCACCACTGATCGGGCACCGTATCCCTTCATGGCATTCGTCGACCTCAGCGACGAGGGTCCCGACGAGATTCATTTCCCGGAACTTCGGGATTTGATCGCCTACGCGCGGGAGCACGCTCAACTGCTCCAACTCACAGTGCTGGCTGGGCTCGCGGATCGCATTGACGAGGCCATGATCCCGGGCGCTCCTGCTAACCGGCTCGGAAGACGTGAGAATTTCGATTTACCGTTTCGACCACCGGCAGTTGCACCTGCTTTCACTCAATGGTCATGCACCGCATCATGGCAGCCAGCCGTTGTGGACGACGGCGTTTCCGGAAAATGGACCCGGGGCGGGCCCTCCCTTAAGTCCTTAGCGTGCAATTTTTGACCAATGGAGGAGTGACCCCATATTCAGCCCGCCAAGGTGTGCACTCTCAGCCCCACCTCGATTGGCCCTGGCAGTGAGTATTGGCTGCCTTGAGGTTGCGCACGGACACATCGAGTTCCAGTTCCGGGCGTAACGTGGTTTCGGCCTCAGTGTAGCGTTCTGGAGAGCGCGGAGCCATCCGAGGCCACCATGTCCGCCAGGAGCGCCGGGATAATGAGATCTGTGGAGGACAGAGGCCGGCAAGAACACCGCTAGTTCTGCCTCAGAAACCGAGCTTCGCCGCGAACTGGATCTGGCGCGGCGGGAGTTGGTTCTGCACGATGCCAAACGTCGGGTCGTTCACGATGCGGCCGATCAGCGCGAAATTCGGGTGGTTCGCCAGGTTGAAGAACTCGCCTCGGAGTTGGAGCCGGACTTTCTCCGCCAAACGGAAACTGCGAACCAGGGTGGCATCCAGATTGACCAGGCCGTCTCCGATCATGGTGTTTCGTCCAACGTTTCCGAAGGAATAGATCGGTTGCACGAAGGCGGCAGTGTTGAACCACTCGGCGGTGGATCTCTGGTTGGACGGGAGATTGGGGTTTACCGGCGCGCCGTTCGAGCCCAGCACATAGTTGGGGCGGACCAGAATGCCGCCGCTGCCTCCGCCGATGTTGATGGGGTCTCCCTTATAGTCAATGGTGTACGGGAAGCCAGTCTGCATCTGGAACACGCCGGAAACATTCCAGCCGCCGAAAAGCGTTGCAGGCAGTCCTTGGCTGAAGATCCTCTTGCCTTTGCCAAAAGGCAGATCGTAGACCACCGACGTAACGGAACGGAATTTCGTGTTGAAGTAAGCCAGGCCGCGATCGGCCGCAAGGTCGAAAGAGTTCTGCGGTGGTGAGTTTTCATCGCCCGTGATGCCGCCTGCGTTGCGGTATTGCGGTGCATTGGTGATGGCCTTTGAGTAGGTGAAGGAACTCAGAATCTGCACGTATGAAAATCGATGTTCCAGACGCGCCGTCAGCGCATGGTAGTTGCTTTGCGCGGAATGCGGGAAATAATTGATGGTGGTCACCGGCACCACGGTCGCGGTAGCGGGAAACCCCAGGGCCGCCTGGACGGATGCATTCAGGGTCAACCCGTAGAAGGGCCGCTTTACGGCCGTCCCGGGCATCGAGTTGTTGATTTGCACGTTTTGTTCCAGGTGGATTCCCGCGCTCCCGAGATAGCCGACTTCCAGAACGGTGTCTGGCGCGAGGGTGCGCTGTAGGTTAAAGCTCCATTGAGGCGAGTACGGCGTACCCTGACGGAGATCGAGGGCGGCGGCCTGGATGGAGGCGGAACCGACCACCGCCGGTCCAAAGGCGTTCGCCACCGTGATGGAAGGAACGTAGGCGTTTAAGGTGAGGGTTTGCGCGTAAGTTGTGGGCAGAGTCTGGGCCAGCTTGAGCAGCGTATTGCCGTCTTGCGTGCCGTAATAGATGCCACCGCCGGCACGAATGACGGTTTTCGGATCGAGGGCCCAGGCAAATCCGACGCGCGGGCTGAAGTTCTTCTTATTGGAGTAGGCGCAGCCTTGGGGATAGCCGTTCTCGCCGCACACAAATAGCGTGGGGCTGTAAATGCCCTGTTGTCCATTGGCGAAGATGGTCTCCGGCGACGGCACCGTGGAAAAGTCGATGGAGGACATCTGGTGGCGGGTGTCGTACATCGGCAGCGAGAACTCGTAGCGCAGACCGGCATTCATGGTGAGCGTGGGGGTGAGTCGGATATCGTCCTCGACGAACGCCGCGGTGTTCTGCTGGAGGCCATCGATGCGATTGGGGCCGAGCGTGCGGACGGCGGCCTCGGGAAGTCCCAGCACGGCGGAGGCAAAGGCGTCGCCGGACTTGTCCCCGGCTTTGGGCGCGGCGGCGGTGGCGTCGGTGTAGCCGTTGGTGAAGGTGAGCGAGCCCAACGGATCGGCGTACTCGAAGCGGACATATCGGAATTCATCGAACTCCACCCCGAATTTCAGGGCGTGGCGTCCGCGCTGCCACGCCAGGACGTCCCAGATCTGGTACGTGTTGTCGCGCGCCTGGGCGATGCCGCCGGGACCGGTGGCATTGTACGGCCCGGCGCCGCCGAAGTTCAGTTGGCCAACGATAAAGTTCGGCAGCGCCGTGTTGGCGCCATTCACCGAAAAATTAAGCTCAGGCAGTCCGTAGAGAAAGTTCAGCCGGTTGTAGCCGATGCGAAGATCATTGACCATGTTGGGCGCCAGCACCTGCGAGAAACCGGCGGCGGCGTTGCGGGGTACGGCATTGTTGCGGCTGGCGCGATCGGTGATCGTGGCCGGGTTGGAGGCGTCCTCGCCGGCGCCCGAGTAGCGGCCAAACAGGCGGAGCCTGTCGCTGATGTTGTAGTCCACGCGGCCCGAGTAGTTGTCGTTGTTTTGGACGAGCACTTCGCTGGTGTTGATGAAGAGGTTGCCCGGGACATTGGCGGCCGGAAGCGCCTGCATGGCGGCCAACACCGAAGTATTAAGCCGGCCCGTGGGGATGATGTTGCCGGGGAACGGCGTGCGCAGGCCATTCACCAGGGTGCTGGAGGGATCGTAGATCACGGTGATGGGCAGGTCTGCGGAGAAATCTCCCGTCCGCTGCGGTTGCGAAGGCACTGCGACGGTGGTGAGGTTGGCCCCCGCCTGCCGGTTGCGAAGCCCTTCGTAGGTGAAGAAGGCGAACAGTCTGTTCTTTACGATGGGACCGCCGATCAGGGCGCCGAACTGGTTGCGCTGAAACTTGGGGACGTCGGGCGATGTCGTCAGATTGAACGGCCGCGCGTCCAGAACATTGTTGCGCAGGAAATCCCAGGCGGAGGCGTGCCAGAGGTTCGAGCCGGACTGCGTGACCACGTTGATCTGCCCTCCCGAAGCGCGGCCGTATTCGGCGCTATACTGTGCCACTTGCACTTGAAACTCGGCAATGCTGTCCACCACGGGAACGTAGGAAAGCGCATTGTAATCGGGATCGGTGTTGATGACGCCGTCCAGCAGGTAGGCGGAGTCGTTGGTGCGCTGGCCGGCGACGGATAGTCCCGCGACTTCACCCTGGCGGAGGGAGTTCTGCTGGACCGCTAAGCCGCCGGAATTGGTTCCCGGCGAGAGCAGCGCCAGTTGCAGGAACTGGCGGCCATTCAACGGAAGGGCGCGAACTTCCTCCTGCGAAACTACCGTACCTTGAGCGATCGAGCCCGCCACCAACGGAGAGACCGCCGCATTCACCTGAATCGACTCCGCGGTGGCGCCGACGGTCAGCGCGGCGTTCAGCAGCGAGGACTGCGCCACCTGAAGGTGTATGCGGTCGTCGTCAAATGTCTTGAAGCCCGGCACGGTGACGCGGATGGCGTAGTCGCCGGGCGGAAGAAGATCGAACCGGTAGAATCCCTCCTGAGTGGACACAGTCTCGCGAACGGCGTTAGTGGACTGCTGGGTCAGGCGCACATTGGCGTGCGCAACTCCCAGACCTGACGGGTCGGTGACGCGTCCCGAGAGGACGGAAGTTTCGTTCTGGGCGTAGAGAGGCGCTATCAAACAGCTCAGCATCAGCCAGTACGGGAGTGTACGTTGCATACGATCAGGATAGTCGCGCATTGTTGATTCCTGATTACAATCGCATTGGTCGTGGAGCTTCGTGCAGGCTGATGGGAAGCGTTCCGGATGCGGCGCTCAGTCGGCCTGTCTGTAATGGATTTGAAACCAAACCTAATGAGGCAATCCTGCTTAGACTGGCGCTATCGTATGCACGCTGGCCACATGAGGGGGTGATAATACGGCCATCCGTCTTTGACGGCGACCAACATCCGAAGGCGAGACGTTGAGGTCACTGGCTGATGCTTCCTGATATCATCGGAAGAATTCGAAAAGAAGAATTCGAAACAGCGATCGGCACGGCGGCAGGACATTGAAATCCTCCGCCACAAAGCCCCGGGTGTTCAGACGCCTTGCCTTCCGAACTCGCCATCTACGTCACAAAATATGGCTACATGGCGATCTTCTCGCTTGTCGTCCTGCAGGAGTTGGGCGTGCCCAATCCGGTCACGAATGAGTTCGTCCTGCTGTTCTCGGGCTATTTGGCCTTTTCCGGAGTCTTGAATCTCTGGCTTGTCTTTCTGACAGCGGTCTCGGCGGATTGCGTCGGAACGACCATTCTCTACGCTGTGTTCTACCGGTTTGGCGGATACATCATGGACCGTCGACCGCGATGGTTCCCAGTCTCGCCGATACACATTGAGCGAATCGCGCATAGGATTTCCGAACGACAGCAGTGGAGCATCTATGTTGGACGGCTTATTCCCTTTCTCCGTGGGTACGTCTCGGTCGCGGCTGGCATCCTGTCAATCAAGCCAAAGATCTTCATACCCGCCGTCATTGTCTCGGCGATCACGTGGAGCGGCGGCTATGTCATCATCGGCAAACTCCTCGGCCCGTATTGGGAGCAGGTTGCGGGAAGAATAGGCGGCGCAGAAAGCCTGGTATTGCTCGCGGCGCTCATTGTCATAGCGACGCTCATTGGCCGCGCAGTTGTTCGCAAGAATCGCCAACCAGTGTGACTTTCTTAATCGTCCTCTTTGGGGCACATCGAGTAAGCGTGGATCGGAGAAACCCAAGCCAAATTGAGTCACAACATGCGATCAGGGAACACCCGCCCTGCCCCCGTACGGGTTTGGATGGCAAACGCCATGTTCAAATAGCGAGGCCGTAGGGCATCTGTCGAACGGCCCCGGAAACACCACTGCGCCGATTCCAACGGGCCAGGTAACCGCACGGCTAGAACGAGAGTTGCGTCGGCGGTGTCGACCACGACGGGCACGGGATCGTCGCCCGGTACCGGCATCGCGGTCTGTCGCAGGTCGGTTACGTGCACTCGTACCGGAGCGTTGCCGGAACGCACGGCGAGCGGGCGCGGGCGCCGCGGTGACCTTGGACCGTGATTCGGTGCTGGTCCGCGCGGCCTGTGGCGCGAGCGCTACACCGTGAGCAGCAGGACAGCAGCGCACCGCATTATAGGGCTCGGCCTCAGAAACTCGCCTTCAGCGCGAACTGGATCTGGCGCGATGGGTAAGTGGCGCGGATGGTGCCGAAAGCGGCATCGGTGGTCTTCGAGTCCGGTATCCCGAAATTCGTGTGGTTCAGAATGTTGAAGAACTCCGACCGGAATTGCAGCCGGGCCTTCTCGCCGACCCGGAAGCTCTTGTCAACGGAACAATCCCACTGATCGAAGTTGGGAGCGCGGAACGCATTGCGGCCTACGTCTCCAAAGGGCGCGCTGGCGGGCGGGGTGGTGAATGTGTACCCGGCGAAATAGGTGTTCAGCATCGACGAGCGGCTCTGACTGAGGGCATTGCCGGTTACATTGGGGCGCGGGAACGGCTGGCCGCGATAATCGTTGGAAAGTGAGCTGATCTGGTTGGCCCCGGTGGCACTGTAGATCACGTCGAGCGGCGTGCCCGTGTGAGCGGAGTTGAGGCCGGTGATCTCCCATCCGCCCAGAATCGCATCTAATACGGGATTCATATTGGCGGCGTATTGGCGGTCCTTGCCGAAGGGAAGCTGGTAAACCACGCTGGTGACATTATTGAGCTTCACGTCAAAGCTGGAGGGCCCTTTTTCCGCGGACAAGGCATGAATGTCTTGCGGATTGGCTTGGTAGTAACCAGCGTAGTATTCCAGCGCCTGCTCGGAATCGCCCATTCCTTTCCCCCAGGTGAAGGAGTTCAGGACGTACAAGCCCTTCGTGAAACGGTGTTCCGCTCGGGCCGAGAGACCATTGTAGTGATTGTCCCCCGCCGGATCGAGCCAGGTGATCGGTCCAAAAGTCGGGATCGGCACGCGGGCGGTGTATGCCAGGGTTTGGCCCGGCAGGTTGGGAACCGCCTGGTTGTAATCCGCGATGATCGGAAGCCGCGTACTGTGGTTTCCGTTGTAAGATAGCTCGAGTATTGTGTCCTTGGGGAGTTGGCGCTCAACCGAGAAGAACCAGTTCTGGATGCGTGGCCATTTGCTGTCCGGCGGCGTGTAGACGACATTGGAAAGGGCCGGATTGAAGGCCGAAGGGCTGGCGATGTTCGCGCTGAAGCTGTTCAGGGTCGTGAGGAAGCCGGCCGGCGCAGGCCCTCCCGCGGGCATCGACTGGCTGAGGACGCCGAAAAGGGCTTGCGGAGCGTTGATCCCCTCCTGGGCGCTGCCGGGCCTGTTGAAGAAGGTGTAGCTGATCCCATATCCGCCGCGGGCCACCGTCTTGGGGTCGATGCTGTAGGCCATACCAATGCGCGGCCCTAAATCATGGTAGTCGGGGTGAACCAGACCGCGGTTGTACAGGCTGCCGCCGGTAGCCTTGATCATAGTGTTGGTGGTGGGGTCGAAATTGGAGTAATTGTTGTCGCGCTCATAGAGCGGGGACGCGAACTCCCAACGGAGCCCAACGTTCAAAGTGAGCTTGTCGGTTACCCTATAGTCGTCCTGGAAGTAGAGCGAGTGTACGAATTGCCTGAGATTGATGACTGTATAGCTCCCTTGGTTGATGGTGTTGGGAACGCCAAACATGAAATCCGCGAGGCTGTAGCTGGTGGAATCGCTCGCTACCGTGCAGCCGGCCGTCTGGCCCAGTTGCGCGCAAGTGGGCTTGCTGAACCCCCCGCTGTACGTATCCTGACCGTAAAGCGGATTAGTGTCCAGAATTTCGGTGCGTATCGGCAGAAACTGATAACCCGCTTTGAGAGAATGCCGGCGCAGTGTCTTGGAGTAATTGAGTTCCGGATCCCAGGAAGTAGGGTTTTGGAACTGCGGATTGCTGGTTTGGCGTCCCAGGGCAGTAAGTCCGGTGATGGTTTGCGTGTTGAGTCCGCCGGTAAGACTGGGTGTCGTCGGCAGGCCTTGAAAGCCGCCGTACAGGGCTGCCATGCTCGGGCCACCTAAATACGGCGGTTCTTTGCCGGCGAGGATATGGGAGAAGCCCAAGCGAGCTTGGAAGAGAGAACTTGGCGTGACGGTCCAGGTGTAGCCAGCCGAAGCGTTTTGATCGACCACGTGAATGTAGCCGTTACCATCCCCGCCGGAGGGACCCGTGAGATCGGGTGCGTAATACTGCAGGTCCTTGCGCTGGCTGAAGCGCAGGAAGGCCGTCATTCGATCATTGATCTGGCCGTCGACTTTGGCGTCGAATTTATCGCCGTAATCGCGGATGAGTAGCAGAGCCTCATCATTGTTGGAGCGCCCGGGGCCGTTGGTCGGCGGCAGGGCGCTGAGGACCGCGGCGGCGAACGGATTCAACTGCGCAATGGGGATCTGCGTGTTCGCGGGATAGACCACGCCGGTCAGAGGGTTGACGACCGCTACCGGGAGGATACCCTGGCGGTCGGTCATGCTGGGGATGGAATCAAAATTGAGATAGCGCTGCAACTGGCGGAAGCCTTCATAATCGGCGAAGAAAAAGAGCTTGTTCCGAACGATGGGGCCGCCGATGGTGGCGCCGAACTGGTTGCGCTGCAGAGTGGGCTTCACGAAGACGGCGGGGCTGAACAGGAAGCCGGTGGCGTTGAGACTGGTATTGCGCAGGAATTCGTAGGCGGTTCCATGAAACTCGTTGGTCCCGGACTTCATCACGGCGTTGACCACCGCACCACCCACTCGTCCGTACTCGGCGCTGTAGTTGCTGGTGATCACTTTGAACTCCGCGATGGAGTCGGGTGAGGGCTGCACCAATTGGGCGGAATAGCCCTGGTTACTGGTTCCATAGGCGTTGTTATCCAAGCCGTCCAGCAGGAAATTGTTATAAGTGCTGCGCATACCATTTACGTTGAAGGCTCCCTCGCGGGGCGTGCCGCTGGCCGAGAATGAGATGCCGATGGGGGACTTGATGGTGTTGGGGGCAAGCAGCGCCAGGTCCGCATAATTGCGGCCATTAAGCGGAAGTTCCGCGACCGCGGCCGTGCTGATTACCTGGCCGTGATCGCTGGAATCGGTTTCCAGCACTGCGGCGGCGCCGGTGACCGTCACGGATTCGCTGACCACGCCGACCTGCACGCTGATGTCGACGCGCTGGCGGACATCCACATCCACAGCGACTTCCGCGGTAGACTTGGCGAAACCGGCGTGTTCCACGGTGACGGTGTATCGGCCAACTTTGACGTTGAGAAAATCGTAGTTGCCATTGCTGTCGGTCTCTGTCTTGGCCGAAATGCCAGTCTCTTGACTGCTGAGAGTAACGGTGGCTCTGGCGACCACGGATCGGGAGGGGTCGCGGACAGTCCCCAAAACCTCTGACGTTTCGAATTGAGCAAACGCCAGAGAGGCACAGGCGCAGAGGGCGAGCACAAGAGTAGCGGATCTCATCATCCAGGCAATCTAGCATCCCAACCGTTAAGGAATGATGAGTACTGCGATACAAAGCGTTGACGGTACAGTCCCGATGCAGACCTCCGGAATACTAACGCTTCTTCGCACCAATGCTACCGTCGCCGCCCCTCGATCTTTACCAGCAAGTCGCGGTAGTTGACAGTCAACACTTTGGAGCGCAAGTCGGGATAGCCTAGCAGCGCGGCAACTTCGACATTGTGGTAGCGGCTCATCGTGCTCAAGTCAAGTGCCACAACCGGGTCGGCCGTGAATTCCCGGCCGGCAATCTCAAATTGCACACCCGGGGCGATGTATTCGCCGGTAATATCGCCCTCGGCGGTCCACATGTCCGCGCGCGCAATGAAGAGGCTTTTCAGGGCCTCCGCTGCCGGGCGAGAGACGGCAGTGTAGGACGATCCGGTGTCGATCAGGATGTATCCGCCCTTGGTCCGGTTCAATGTGGCTCGCACGAAGAGCAGGTCCTGGCCGGGCAGACACTGGGCAAAGCCCTCTGTGGAGACCAGAGGATCTTGAGGGTAAGGGGATAGTCCGAGCGTCTTGCCCGGCAGATCGAGGCGCAGCAGAAACCCGCGAAAAATGGATATGGGGAGAACGCCGTCGAGCCCCTCGCCCATTTTCACCGGTGCGACATCCACCGGGTAGTTGCGAAACGACACAGCGCCAATTTCGACGGTCCGGGCCAGGCCGGCTTTCATGCGTTTCGTAGGTAACCCGCCGGCGCACACCATGACCAAGTCGGTGGAAGTGGAGAGGCCCGACCGCAGGGCAGCCTGTTTGTCGAGGACGACGTCCGCCGAGCCGGTATCGAGCAGCAGGCGCAGCAATGGTCCGCCATTGACCCGCACCCGCACGAGCACACCCGCCACTCGGCCCGGAGTGGGCGCGTACGTCGAGAGCGGGAGGGTGTACGCACTGTAGGGCACAGCCAGCTCCGGCTGCTCGGCGAAGGCCGGTACGCCCAACAACACGAGTGCAGCCACCAGTCGCCGACAGTGCTCAGAGCCTTGCACGAATATGACAACTCCATTAATAAGATATGACGGTTGGGTTTCAATTACAACGATATCTTTTCATCCTCGATCGAAGAAGGATTATTCACCATCCCCTGGTCGGCTCTTCTTGGTTTTACGGAACTGCAAGGGACGGACCATGCAGATGCCGGAAATGGACGGTTTGCGCAGGCTACCCGCGAAATCCGTCGGGCTGAGAGGGGATCGGACTGCCACATTCCTATCATCGCGATGACCGCCAACGCACTCCCGGGGAACGTTGCATCGATTCCGGCATGGATGGTACGTATACAAACCCATTCATCCCAAGCTGAACGGAATCCCGTGCGCAATTCGGCCGGAGTCTTCGTGCGCGCCGATCTGGCCAGCATCGCCGCCGCCAGCGTCGGAGCCAGCATCCCGGACCACTTCCGCGTCTCCATCACGAAACGATTCGGGAGCCGCGGCGTACCCGATTTCCACTTCACCTGGTTTCTGATCCCGGCCAAGGGTCCAAACCGGCGGCGCGCAAAGTTCTGGTGGCGTTCATGCGCTGGGCTCTCACCGATGGCCAGAGCTTGGCCGCCTCACTGCAATATGCGCCACTTCCCAAAGAACTGGCCGCCCGCGAAATTAAAGCGCTGGAGGGAATCCAATAGTGCATTGTTGTACGCCATACTATTTTGGAGGAGAGGCCGGAATGGACGACGCTCAGCGCGAGGCCTGGCTATTACTTGCCCATCAGCGACGGAAGCACCTACAGGACATCCTGGACACCAGCCATGCAGCCGAAGCGGACCTTCTGATCCTGGGGAACTATGACGAGGCGGAGGTGCAAAGGCGAAGGACCCTGGAAGCGACGGTGGCTTTGGAGCGGGTAGAGTTGGAGATCGAGCATCTCCAGCGGGACACTTGATTCCACTGGCGATCAGGCGCGCGCCGGCGTTGTATCACTTGGAGTCGTCTTCCGGTGATGGGGGATCGGTTTTACCGTGTTGGTTCGCCGCGGCAAAGCCCAGAGCAATCCCCCCACAGAACAAGCCCAATCACGGCGAATTGCGTGAATTTGAGTAAGAAATAACCCGCGGGGACGAGCAAGACTACCCAGGCCAAGCCATAAACAATTGGATTCAGTACAAGACCAACAAGCCGGCGCGTGCTCAACTCCTCCCAGTCCGCCCCTTCCGTCAATCAGGGCAGCACTGACTCGGCGCGACGATTCTGGGCACGCCCGGACTCATTGGTACTGGCCGCACCGACGATGGCGGCAATACATCGCGTCGACAGGCCGAGGTTCTGGTCTCCGCTCCACTGGTTGTCCGTGTGGCCGGCAACGTACAGCCTGAACGCGCGATCAGAGTGCAGAGAGCTTCCCAATCTCCGTGGCACTCCAGGATGTATTCGTTTTGTTACAGATTCGTGAAAGAGAGGTGCGGTTCTCGGGTTCGTTGGGCACCCATTTACGCAACGCTAACCAGCAGGCTGCCAGGCGGACTGGATCGCAGACGTATAATAAAGATCTATGAACATTCGGGAGCAGGGGGGAGCCATGGTCCTGGTGGCTGACTCAGAGGAACGGGTTCTGCATCAGGTTTCAACGACCCTGGAGAAGGCAGGCTTCACGGTCTTCACTGCCTTGGGCAGGTCTGCCGCCCAGGACTTTTGCCACGATCATAAGGAGCCGGTTCAACTGGTGATTATCGATTCGGTGATGGGCGCCGATGCTCCGGAACTGGTACGAGAGCTCTGCCAATCCAATCCTGGCGTTCGAGTACTATTCACCGGCAGCCAGGACGAGTCCGCTGCCACCCAGCAGGCTGTTCCCGCGGGCCACTCCTGCGGTTATTTGACAAAACCTTTTCGCCGCTCGCACCTGCTTGGAATCGTCCTCAAAGCAATGGACGCGCCACTGGCGCTTACTGCCTGAGGGCATTCAAGCGGCTCCCCGAGCGGCAGCGTGCCACGCCGCGAGCGCCGCAGCTCCCGGCTGGCCCAGGAAGCGTTCCAGAAGCGGCGCCGGTGCTTTCCGCAGGTCCACTACGATCAGCGCATCCAGCGTGTCGGAGAAATTACGATCCACATTGCAGGCCAGCAGCTTGCCGCCGGTTTTCAAGTACTGCTTAACGAGGATCGGAACGCCCTTACCGTCGTGCTCCAATTCTGCAATCAGTCTCGACAATTCTTCCAGGTCTTCCGGCAAACGGGGCATTCCGCTGGAGTGGCGCAGGACACGACTGCCAGGCCGATAAGGGCATCTGGGAGCCACCATGCCGGCTAATTCGTGGGCGCGCCTACTCTCCAGAAACCGCACCAGCAGATAACGCGAAACCGCGTGATACCGGTTGCTGATGCTCACGCCACCAAAGAGCGTGGCACAGTCGGGCCGGCGAACCACAAACTGAGCAATGCCCTTCCACAGCAATAACAACGGCGCGTATTGTTTCTGATACTCGGGCCGGATGAAGGAACGGCCGAGTTCCACGGCCGGACCGATCCGGTCAAAAAGGCTCTTGTGGTAGCGAAACAGGGTGCTGGTATAAAGCCCGCCGACCCCGTGCCTCGCCAGAATCTCCGGCGTAGGCCCCAGGCGGTACGCCCCTGCTATTTCCTGGCGGACCTGGTTCCAAAGGAACAGGTGCCGGTAATGACCGTCGAAGCGGTCCAGGTCGATAGCCCGTCCGGTCCCTTCACCAACTTGCCGGAACGCTATCTCCCGCAGCCGCCCAATCTCGCGAAGCACGTTGGGAAGTTCGGCCGCGGAGCCCAGGTAGACGGCAAATTCACCGGCTTCGCACATCTTCCGATCCTTGGCCAGTTTCTCAACATCCGCCGACAATTGGTTTTGGGGTGGTGCCGAAACAACCTTCGCGGGCTTGCGAAACGAAGGCAGAGCCGGAGGAAACAGGCGGACCGATGTATTGCCGCTCTCATCGGCCGTGTCCAATAAGTAAGTCCGCCACCGCAGATACTCGATGGCTTCCCGATCTCCAGTCAGAGCCTGGAGAACGGGGTGAGGAATCGGCCGCCCGATGCGCAGGCTTAACTTCCGGCCGGCCTTGTTGAGCATTTCGCCCGGCAGACGGGCAGTACGCAGCCGCGGATGAATGACGCCGGCAAGCTGAAATGTAATGCTGTTGGAGCCGCGGAAGAATACCGGAAGGGTGGCGGCGCGGCCCAACAACGCCAGCCGCGAAATGGCAGAGTTCCAAGGTGGATCCACCAGGCTTCGATCGCGAAGATTCAGGTGGGCCACTTCTCCCGCCGGAAAGCACGCCAGCAACCCACCTTGCCGCAGCCACGCCAGGCACTCCCGCAGAGCCGCGGTATTCCCGGCAACCGAGTCCGGCCGGCCAAAAGGATTTACGAAGATGCACCGGTCGCGCAGTTCCGGAATGCCGGCCAACATGGAGTTGGCCAGGATCCGGCAGTCGCGGCGTGCTTTGGGTAGCAGGGCGGCGAGAATGGCGCCGTCGAGGAGGCCGAAGGGATGGTTGGCAACCAGCACCACCGGCCCGGTTTGCGGAATGCGCTCGAATTCGCCGACCGCGCAGCAGTATTCTACACCGAGCAATTCCAGGAGACGCACCACCACACCACCGCTGCCAGAACGGCGGGCGGTGTCAAACAACCGGCTGAGCTGGTCGATCCGGAAAAGCCGCTGGATCAGCGGCTCCATCGGATGCAGCAGGCTGTGCAGCGGCTCGTCCAGAAGTCCGGATACGGACAAAGTTCCGGGTGTTTCTATCGGCATGCACCAGGGTGGCGCCGAAAGCGTTTCGACATCATAAACAGAGCGTGAAACTTCTGTCGTAAACAACCTGGATCACGGCGCGCGATTGGGATCCCGCGCAATTCCGGAGCCCCGTAACGGAGCGTTAACCCATCCGTCAATCCTTTTCATTCAGGGCCACGTATGATCGTACGAGTGCGCTCTCCAATTCCCGCCGGCGCGAACTGCTGGCGGTCCGGAGCAGAACGAAGGGTATATGCAACTGGAAAGACTCGAAATGAACTGCACATGCGACCTGTGCCGAGGATCACAACCGCGAAGCATCATTAACTCTGACTCCAAGCCGCCCGCGACCTTGCGCACTGGCGACCCGCCTCGCGCTATTTCTCCGCCGAGGGAGACCGGACGCTTGATTCCCCGGCTTTGACTGTCGGGCCCCCCGGGCTTCGCATGTCAACCGCAGATACGGCTTCGCCTGATACTCCAGGCGCGGCCGGCGCGAAGTTCCTTCCTCGATCCACAGCCGGAACTCGATGGGCTCGCCGCCCTGGCAGTCGGCCGAACTCCGGGGACCTGCGCCGAATCCTGACTCAAGACATGATTCGCTTTGCACGCGATTAATACATTCCTAGTCCGGAATGTTTTCGCGAAAGAATCACCAATTTGCCGCCGAACTGTAACCACCTGCGCGCAAAGCTAATGGCAACGGAAGGCTACATGCACAACAGTACCGTCAAATTTCTGTGGCGTAAGCCGGGTTCTTCAGGCGGGTTCCACTCCGGCGTTTGTTTACACGGCCACACCATGCATTCCGTGGAGTGCCTCTCCTTCCTGCCGCGCCATCTGCGCCATGTTCCGGGAATTTCGCAGGTAGTGAGTTACTATGAACGCTCGCGGCGCGTCGATTTCGCACGTGCGTGGTGGACACCTCCGCTCACACCGGCTTCCGCGCTGCGCCTGGAGCGCGAACAGATCGCCGGCCTCGGCCTGCGGCCGATGGTCTCACTCACCGATCACGACGATATCGAAGCCGGCTTGGCTCTTGGGGTGACCGCCGACCCCGCGGACACGCCGGTCTCGGTCGAATGGACCGTCCCATACCAACGAACCATAATCCATCTCGGCGTGCACAATATTCCACGCAACGCGGCACCCGAGTGGATGGCCGCTATGGCAGAGTACACGGCCGCGCCGCGGGAAGCGATGTTGCCAGCCGTTCTGGACGAGTTCGCGCGCGTTCCCGACGTGCTGATCGTGCTTAACCACCCTTTCTGGCTGGAAGAGGGTGTCACTGAAGACGACCACAGACCTGCCCTGGAACGGATCCTGCGCGAGTGTATCGGCTGGTTGGACGCCTTCGAGTTGAACGGTACCCGCTGTTGGAAGGAGAACGCCGACACCATCGCACTGGCGCGCGTGCACGAGCGGCCTCTGATCTCCGGAGGCGATCGTCACGCGTGCGAACCCTGCGCCTGCATCAATCTCACGAACGCCCGCACCTTCGCCGAATTTGTTTCGGAGATCCACGGCGGCCGTAGTTCGATTCTCTTCATGCCGCAGTACCGCGAACCCATGGCGCAGCGCATCCTTGAGGCCAGCCGCGACATTCTAGGGACCTACCCCGAATATCCTCGGCGTGAGCGCTGGGCCGACAGAATCTTCTATCGCGGCGAAGACGGAGTAGCGAGAACGGTTGCCCAAATCTGGCAGGGTCGCGAGCCGCGGTGGCTGACCGGCGCCGCCGCCACAATCCAGTTCCTGGGAGGAACGCGGCTCCGCCCGGCACTGCGTTTGTTCCTTTCCCAACGCGGAGAGTTGCACCCGTGAAGGCTGGGGTGCGTCGCCTTCAGGCTTCGCTGGCGGATCTGACTCCAGAACAGATCGCACTGCTGCTTTCTGTGGGCCTGGTTCTGGGCGTCTTTCCGATCATGGGCTTCCCGACCGTCTTTTGTTTACTGGCGGCCTTTGGATTGCGTCTTAATCTGGTGGCTCTGCAACTGCTCAATAACATCGCCTCTCCCGCTCAACTTGCGCTCCTGCTGCCTCTGGCGCGTGCCGGTACGAGGCTCTGCGGAGGTGTGACGCCCTCTGGCGGCTCTTGGACAGGAACGATCGGGTCGGCGGCCTTGCACGCGATAACGGGATGGGCATGCATCTGCATCCCACTTGGCGGAGTGCTGTACGTCGGCATAGTGTTCTTCCTGCGAATAGCCGTACGTCGCGGTCCAGCGGCCGGATATCTAAACCCGCTTGTCCAGGTATTGTGTGGCCGGCGCCTGGTTCCGCAGGCGTCGCGCCCTATGCGTCCCGCGCCTGATCGCCACCATAATCGGATCGAGCCTCACGGTCGGACGGGTGCATCCTCCTGTGGTCTATGAATCGATTAGCGGCAAGCGGTTGCAATGAAGTGTCAGCGCGCGGCAAAGGGTGGCGGGATCGGCTCCGTCAATGTGAACTGCGGATCGATCGCCCTCTGTATCACGAGGCGGGCCGTCTTCCATAGGCAGCCTCCAACCCCCTGTGCATCCTCACAGCCGGGAATCGACACATCCTGGCTCGCCGGCGGAGCGGCGATGGATAGAGGGCTTGCGTCGCGCATTTGATCGAGTGTCTGGGCAAGATAACGCAACTTCACCGAAAACTGCCCTGTCACCGAGTCTCGCCACAGCGAGAAAATCAGCGCTCCCCCAGGCGGCGTGTCGTCAGGCTGATATCCCGGCAGCTTCCAGGAGAGGCCCAGCATGCCCGAGAGATTGGATAGATTCGTGTCGTGCCCGGCCAGGACCAATAGAACGTCACCCGGGCGGCCCAAAGCGCCCGCGGTCGACTTGCCGGATTCCGCCTGCTCCAGCGATAGCAACACATGGGCCAAGAGGTTCGAACCACGGGCGCGCGCAAGATAGGGCGTGCGGCGCATCAGATCGGCGTATACCGTATGGATTTCGAGCGCGCGATTGAGGTTCTCCCGCGTCAATCGGCCCCAGCCGAGCGAGGCGCCCTTGAGACCGTTGGTGTATTCCAACAGGAGGTTCTCGCTGAATGTCGAACCCGTAGCAAAGGGCCCGGTGAGCTCCACCGTTTTGCCCTTGAGCGCCACGCCGATGGCAGTCGGGTCCTCCGCCTTGCCTTTGAGAATTGACCGCAACGCTTCGAATGCCTCGCGGTGTTCGGCGAGAAGTACCTGCGGATCGGGGCCGAGCCGTCGGCGGACCGCCGCCAGCATTCGTTCCGGGTCGGGTGTGCCGACGCCGGAGAAAAGCGGATCGGACCCAGGGGCCGGCTGCGAGTGGACCTCGATGCCGCAACCAGGCAAGAGCGATTCAGCGAAGGCGCGCCCGGTTTCAATCGTGCGTTGATCCTTGTCGGCCCGGACGTAGATGCGCCGGGCATCCTGACAGCCCTCGCGGTGGAATAGGTGCTCGGCAGCCAGCCAGTCGCCGTAATAGGAACCCATCAACCTGATGAGTGCGCGACCGTGCGGAGTGAGGTTGCCGGGCGGAACGTCCCATTCTGGCCAGGGTTCGGCCGAGTAGGCGTTGAGACGAGCGTTGTCCCAAGTGGGCGAGCGCACGCCGTGCCGGCTGACGATCACCACATACTTCAATTCAGGGCGTCCCGCGCCGATTGCAGGCCAGCCGGCCAGCAGGAGCGCGGCGATGAATACCGCTAGTGGTTTATTTCTCACGATTCAAGTTGTACCGGAAACCGCCGGCGTAGGTGGGCTTGTACCATTCGCGCTGGTTGACGAAAACGGTGCTGCCGGTGTAATAGCCGAAGACTTCGTTCGTCAGGTTCAAACCATAGACCACCGCTGTCAACCCATGACCAAGCCGGACGCTGGCCTGCACATCGAGTTGGAAGTGCGGCAGAGTGTAGACGTCGCCGGTGGGGCCGGTAGGGCCGAGATGGCTCACATCGGAAGCGGTCTGATACTGGTATTGATAAATGCTGGCACCGTTGTATGACACTCCGGCTCTCACCGACAGACGGCCGCGGTCATAGGTAGGGCTGATGTTCCATGTATTGGGGGCCTGGCGCTGCAGCGCGGGGCTATCGGAACGACCGGGAATACTCTTGATCCCCGATGCAGTCCAGCTATAGTTAGCCAGCATCCCGAGTCCTTTCAGCGGCCCGGGAAGCATGGAGAGCCGCTGCTGGTAAGAAATCTCAAAGCCGTGGATTTCCGCGTTGGTCACGTTCAGCCACTGCGAGATCAGGTCCCCCTGGTACATTCCGCTCGCAGCGGTATACGACGTGCTGATCAGCGTATCGTTGATCTGCTTGTAGAAGAAGCCGGCCTGGATGATGCCCGTGGGGTTCAAGTATCGCTCGTACAGCAGGTCATAATTATTGGCATGCTCCGGCTTCAGCAAGGGGTTGCCCATGGCGACGGTCGGGGGGTTGCTGGAATCGTCTTGTGTCACATACGGTACCAACTGGTTGGCGTCCGGACGAGACACGCCTCGCCCGTACACCAGCCGGAGGCCGGACTGAGTATCGAGCGCATAACGCACCGAGATGCTGGGGAGAACGTTCACGTAGGATGGGTTGTTGTTGACGGCGACCGGGACGCCGCAACCGGTGGCGGTGGCGCACAACTTGCTTCCGGCCGGGTAAAGCGTGACATTATAGCCTAACGTGTTCATCTGAGTACCTTCGAATCGAACGCCTGCCACCACGTGCAAATGGCCGAAATCCATGGTGTTCATAATGTAACCGGCCGAGATGCGCTCGACAATATTGAAGATATTGGGATAAGTATCGGCTGCCGTCTTATAACCATCTACATAATTCCCAAGGTTACTCAGGGTATAGCTCTGTATCTTATTGAAATCGGAGACCGGACCGAAATGGCCGCCGAAATACTTGTTATCCATGTAGTTGGTGCTGTTGAAGTCGCTCAAGAACTGGGTCATAGGATAGTTCGCGGCGGTCCAGCCGTCGTACACTGTTTCGGTGGCATCCTGGAATTTGTGACCGTTGCGAATCTTGCCCCCGATTTCGAAAATGCCGAAGTGAGAACCAAGGTGGTAGTTGACCGAATAGGCCGCACGCGCCGTCAGGTTGACTTGCGCCGATAGGCCGGTAGACGTGGTGATGTCCTTGAAGCCCCAGTTACTGGCGTTCTGAAGAGGTGAGTTAGCCGCATCGCATCCCGATCCGAAATGCGGAACCAGGGGATCGGTTTGCGCCGTGGGATCGTAGCCACAGGTCAACTTCGCTCCTATCCACGAAAAGTCCGCTTTAGGGTTTCCGGCGGAATCCTTTTCGTAGGAGCGTGAGAACGATATTTCCCAAGTCAACAGAGAGGAAGGCAACTGATGCTTGCCACCCAGACTGAGGCTGCCAATGGAAGCATCGGGTCGCTTGCTGGAGGTATAGAATTTGGCTGCGCCGGTGGCGACCGGGGAGTAATACCACTTGTCGCCATAATCCTGGAGGTTGGAGTATATTCCCCTCAAGTAGAGGCTAGAGAAGGCGCCCAGTTTGTAGTCGGCCGAACCGGCGAAACCCCAGCGATTGCGGTAATAGCGGTATTCGCGGATGGTGTTGCTGTCGTAAATCGGATGGGCGAAAGTGGAAGCCGGATCGATGGCAGGCTGGAAGTTATCGATGCCGCGTCCATTGAAGTCGTAGGAACCGCCAAAGAGAATGCCTAGTTTTCGATCCCTGCCAAATCGGTGCCCGACGGTGCCGCCGAATTGGTCGTTGTAGCGGCCGCCGAGGATCTTATTGTAGCCGCCGAGTCCATAAAGGCTGACGGTGGGGAATTCGCCGGCGGTTTTGGTCTTCATGTTCACAGAACCGCCGATGCCGTCGCCATCAATGTTGGGCGCCAGTGTCTTGTTGATTTCCACCGACTCCACCAAGTCGGCGGGAATGACATCGAGCCGAATCTGGCGAACCGTCGGCTCAGGCGAAGGAACGGTAATGCCGTCGATGGTCACGTTGGTCAGCCGAGGCTCGGTGCCGCGCACCTGAATGTACACGCCCTCCCCTTCGATTCGCTCCAGAGTGACGGAAGGCAGACGGCCCAGCGCATCCGCCACATTCGCGTTCGGCAGAGAGGTAATGACCTCGGCGGGAAGCACTTGCAGCACATTATCGGCCATCCGGGTGCGATTGATAGACTCCGCCTCGCCACGCGGTCGTTCCGCCGTCACCAGTACCTCCTCGTTTGCGGAGGCGACTTCCAGCGTGATGTCCACATGCTTGAGTTCGCCCGCTGCCACGGTGACCTCCGTTTCGTGGGGCTTGAAGCCCACGTACGAGACCTGGACTTTGTAGTTTCCGGGTGCGAGATCGGGGAGGGAGAATTCCCCACGCTCGTTGGACGCTATCGTCAAGCCCTTGGACTGCAGTTGCACCTGAGCGCCTTGGAGAATTGCGCCGGAACTGTCGACGACTCGTCCGGCGATCACGCCTTTGGTATCGACAGCGGCGGCGGATGAAGCATAGCCCGTGATAGCAACGGCTACTACAAGGTTCAGTACGGTGACCGGTACAAAACTCATAAGCTTGCGCATAATTGTCCTCCTGTGATTCCTTGTGGCGGAGCCCGCGAAATGGTATTACAGCAGGCGAGCCTGAGGGCAATCTGAGGAAGCGGTTCACGTTGGGTGAATTCCAAAACTGTCATCAAATATTAACGGTGCAAGGCGAAAATTGATACATACGGATCCTAGTAGCCGAAGATAAGCCGAATACTGCCGATCTGCTCCGCAGGGCGCTTGAGACTGAGGGGCATTCCGTGTCGCTTGCTTATGACGGAGATCGCGCCCTGAAACTGGCTTTGGCGGCCGACATCGACGCAATTCTTCTCGACGTCATGCTTCCCTGCGTGGATGGCCTGACCGTCCTACGGAGACTGCGGGCCGCGCGGATTCACACCCCCGTAATCATCGTGTCGGCGCGCGATGCCAGGACCGACATCGTGCAAGGGCTGGATGCCGGCGCCGATGACTATCTCACCAAGCCATTCGAATTGGATATTCTTCTCGCGCGGTTCCGGGCTGTGTCCCGGCGCGCTCCGACGGCACAACCCGCAGACCTGACCTTCCTGGACTTGAGACTGAATCCGGGCACCTACCAATTGCACCGCGGTGACCGGACTGTGTCCCTGACGCGCACCGAATATGCCCTCCTGGAATCAATGATACGGCGCGCCGGCATGGTCGTGCCGAGAGACGTTCTGATCGAGGAAGGGTGGGGAAAAGAGACGGATGTTAGCGACGCGAACCTCTACTTTTTCATGCGCTCTTTGCGCTCGAAGATCACGCAGCCCGGAGAAGCCGAACTCCTGCACACGGTCCGCGGTGTAGGCTACTCCATTCGGAGTGAAAGCTTTTGATGGCCTACCGTTCCATTTCACTGCGGCTCACCATTTGGTTCTCTTCTGTGTTCGTCGCGGGTCTGGCTCTGTTCGGCGCCGTCATGTGGCTCGACTTGAAAGATACTCTGACGTCCGGGCGATCCAAGACACTGGAGAGGCGTGTCGACCGGCTCGGAGACCTGTTGCTCGATACCCGGACTGATTCCCCCGGACAGCGCGCCAGAAAGTTTCAGGCGTTCGCGGATGCCACCGGTGGAGGGCTGATCGAGGTTTTCGGAACGAATGGGACGCGCGCCCTCCCTTCTCCGACCGCCGCGGCGCAGGCATTCCCATGGCCCCGCATCACCCCGCTCGTTCGGGACCGATTCGCCGAGGTTACTTTCCTGGGGCAGCCATACCGCGTTTTGGCTCACCCCTTTTCTTCCGGATCGGAATCGCTGGTTTTGTGCGCCGCCGCTCCGCTGGAGGGTAACCGCACGGTTCTGCGCGCCTTCTCCGGTGGTCTCCTGTGGGCCATCCCAGGGGTGCTGGCGGTCTCGGCACTTGGCGGGTATGTACTTAGCCGGAAAGCGCTTAAACCGGTGGACGAGATCACCGCGGCCACGCGCTCGATCAGTGTATCGAATCTGTCCGGGAGGCTGCCGGTGCCGGAGACGCGAGACGAGTTGCAGCGGCTTTCCGAAACCTGCAACGCGATGCTCGCGCGCTTGGAATCGGCAGTGGGCGAAATCAAGCGGTTCACGGGCGATGCCTCGCATGAGCTTCGCAATCCGGTGTCGTTTGTGCGCACCACCGCGGAGTTGGCGCTGCGCAACCGGCAGATCGATGCCGCCAGCCGGCGCGCCTTCGAGGAGATTGTGGCGGAATGCGGGAAAGCCAGCCGTCTGCTATCAGACATGCTGACATTGGCGCGCGCGGAAGCCGACAACTCCCGGCTCGCGTTCGAACCGGTCGATCTGGCTGAAGTGGTGAAGACGGTTTGCCAAAAAGCCCACCCCCTTGCCGAGGAGCGCGGGCACACCCTGACAGTCCAGTTCGAGGAGAATTGCTGTGCGACGGTGTGGGGCGATTACGCCAGTCTTCACCGACTAGTGTGGATACTCCTGGATAACGCCGCGAAGTATACGCCGTCCCGAGGCACCATCCAGGTGAGGCTGGCGACCGGTGGGGAGAAGGTAACGGTCACGGTCGAGGATAACGGCAGAGGCATCTCGGCGGCCGATCTGCCGCACATCTTTGGCCGTTTCTATCGCGCTGATCCGTCCAGAAGCCAAGTGGAAGGTTTCGGACTGGGTCTTTCCATCGCCATGTGGATCGCGAACGTCCACCAGGCATCTCTTTCGGCAGACAGCAAAGAGAACGAAGGCTCCGTATTCAAGATTGTGTTTCCCTTACTTGTTGCTGACCCGCGTAAGCCGGATGCATTTCCACCCCCAAGGTCATTGATAAAAGCGGGTTAGGGCCTGCGCCCGGGATAGAGAGGCCCGGCCGCCAGGATTGACGGGTGGTAACATCGGCGCAAGGAGGTACCGCATGGCCGGCAAAAAGGTCATAATTCTCGATGGCTGTGGACTTCCGGACCGGGATCTTGCCCCTGCTCTTGAGGCGCTGTTGGACGTGCTCAGGCGGGGCGGCTCTGAAATCGAGATCTTCCGCCTGCGCGAAATGAAACTGGCCCATTGTCTGGGTTGCTTTGGCTGCTGGGTAAAAACGCCGGGCATGTGCGTTGAAGATGACGCCGGCCGGCAAATCGCCAAAGCGGTCATTCAGAGCGACAGCACGGTGTTCTACACGCCCGTGACCTTCGGCGGATACTCGCCGGAACTGAAGAAGATGGTGGATCGCTTCGTTCAGATTGCATCTCCCTATTTCCTGGTGGATCACGGCGAGGTTCACCACCCGGCGCGTTACCCGCACCGGCCTCGGCTCCTGATGGTCGGCGTACAGCGGCAGCCTAACTCCCATGAGGCGCATATCTTCAAGACGCTTGCCGGGCGCAATGCTATCAATTTCCATCCCCCTGCGTATGCCGCGGACGTGGTTGTCGCGACGGATCCCGCCGATACTCTTCGCGAACGTTTCGAAGCCCTGCTGGACCGGTCGGATGCCCTGCCTTTTGGCGAAGCCGCAGCTTCGCTGATGCCGCCGCCGGTGGCGCCCGATGGGGCTGCCGAACTGGACGGCCCGAGACGCGCCTTGCTCATCGTCGGTAGTCCCAAAACCAGCCCGCCAATCACTTCAAGCCTGCTAGGGAGCTACCTTTTGGAGCGCCTGGGCGAACGCGGCTGGGAAACCGAATCGCTGACGCTCCGGGCTAACCTGAATCGTGCGGAGGGTGAGGCCGCGCTGCTGGCGTCGGTCGAGCGTGCCGGACTGATCCTGTTGGTCTTTCCGCTCTATGTGGATGCCCTGCCTTATCTGGTGACCAAGGCGCTCAGCGTGATTGCGAATGCGCGACGGGCAGCCGCCAACCCTCGTCCGCTGCGGCTGGTGGCGGTGGTAAACAGCGGCTTTCCCGAAACCCTCCAGAATTCGATGGCTCTGGCGATCTGCCAGGAGTTCGCGACGCAGAGCAGCATCGCGTGGGCCGGCGGTCTTGCCCTGGGCGGAGGAGGAGCGATCGGCGAACAGCCTCTCAACGCGACGAAGCGCCCGGGGCTGCCGGTAAAGCACGTGATTCGCGCCTTGGATTTGACCGCTGCGTCCCTGGCCGAGGGGCGCTCAGTGCCAGCCGAGGCGGTAAAGCTGATGGCGAAAACCCCGGTCCCCTTTATGCCCTTTGCTCTCTGGCGTTGGATTTACTTGCGGTTTGGCGGCAGGGGTTTTGAGCAACAGGCTGCCAGGAACGGCATCAGCAGAGACAGGATGCTCGACCAGCCTTATGCTGCTTCACAATAGCAGAGCTTGGTGCGCGCGGTTCCAGTTTATAATTCCGCGCGGACTGCTTTCTGGTCCTCTCGACACGCGCCGAATCGCGCACCGAGAGCTCATGCGACATACAGTGGTGAGGAGAACCGCTCAAGACTGGGGACGCCGGAGACTATTGGGGAGGAAGCCGATCACCTCATTTCAAGGGGCGTTCAGCGGCTTCACGACCGCCGGAACTGGCTCGCGCCCGACCCTGTCGTATCGTAAGAAAACGTTACTGCAGTATTTCGCTCAGCACCCGCCCGATGGAACCGCTCGGCTGGGCCGTCCCCAGCAGCTCCGCCAACGTGGGCGCGATGTCATTCACCGCAATGCTACCCGTGTAGATCCCCGGTTTGATAGCCGTGCCCCAGAACAACACCGGCACTTCGGTATCGTAAACGTAGGGGGTCCCGTGTGACGTGCCGGTGGCGTCAAACAGGTAATAGGGCTCTTGGAGGATGGCAAGATCACCGGCGCGTGGCTCATAAAAGTTCAGGCTGAACGCCCGGCCAATCGAATCCTGCTGGACCGTGCCGGCTCGCAGGTCCTGAGCTGTATACACGCGGGCGATGTGGTCGATGCTGCGTACGACATCGGCCGCCACGCGTTCCACCTGACCCAGATCGAGCTTGAGACGGTTCACCAACTTCAGATCCAGATATTGCATGGTGGCAGGCCCCGGTAGAAGCCACTTGCCCGGCCCGAATCGCTTGGTCAACGCTTCGTTGACTTTGTCGGCCACCTGTGTGGCGCTCAATCGTCCGCCCGGCATGTGGCGCGCCTGGTTCACCTCGGGCACCGGCGCCACGCCGTGGTCGGCGGTGAGTACGACCAGCGTATTGCCGGCGCCGACTTGCTTTTCCACGTAATCGAAGAGCTTGCCCAACAGCCGGTCGGTGCGGATCGAAATGTCGCGGATGGCGGGGTCGTCCGGTCCCACGGCGTGGCCCACATAGTCGTTGGCCGAGAAGCTGACGGCCACGATGTCGGTATCCGCATGATGGCCCAGGTTCTCGCCGGTGATGGCATGCTCCGCGAAATCCTCGATCATTTCGTTGCCCCAGGGGGTCGCCTCCAGGCCACCGCAGTAGCGCACGTCCGTGCCCGCCACCATGGTGCAGAAGGGCGTGGCGGAATCGTCCTTGGCGTCGAAAGGCAGCCACCTCGCGCCGAGGTATTGCCGCGAAACATGAAGATCGTTGACTTTCCTGGCCCAGTCCGGCAGCGACGCGCGGTAATAGGTGCTAGTCACCCAGTTATTGCTGTCCGGGTCATACCAATATGCGCCGTCCGCCATGTGCCCCGCTGGCAGAATAGCGCTGCGGTCCTTAATGGAAATGCCGATCACCTTGGAGTCACCGCCCTGCATCTTCAGTTCGTCGGCCACCGTACTAACCATCAGCCGATGAGGAGACGAGCCTGGGGCGCCAGGGATGCCTCCAACCACTTTTGTCGCGGGATCGGACACGCTGGTCACCGTCCCCCCGGTCTGGCGGTCGTACCACTCGTTAGCGATGATGCCGCTGGCAGAGGGCGGGGCTCCGCTGAGAAAGGTGGAGTGACCCACTGCGGTAACGGTGGCGGCGTGCAAATAGTGAGCGTCAGTGAAAACCGCGCCCTGGTCGAGCAAGCGTGCCAGGCCGGAGTTGTAGTCGCTGCGAAAACGCAGCAGGTAGTCATACCGGAACTGGTCAATGACGATCGCCAGGACCAGGCGCGGCTTGGTTCGCCGGGAGGCCGGCGGAGCGCCCCAAACCGCGGCGCTCATCAGAGAACAGAGGATGAGTCGTAGCGTACGAGTCAATTAAGCTTCCCTCAACATGCTTATTATCAACGTGTTGCGGACACCTGGACCGTCGCCGACGCAGCCGGCGGCGCCTGTTGCCCGCTTGTCCGACCAGGATGACACAAACGATCGCGGGATACCAATGAATAGTCCGTTACAGCCGGAGCGTTACTAGCCAGCACAACGCTCCGTAACATGCTGAGCGTCGTCGATACCGGCCTGCGTATAGAGCAGCGTCGGTGCGAGGTTCGCGATCGGTGGGGTCCTATTGGATGAGTACTAGCGGTTTGATTTCGCGGGCGGCCAGTTATTTGGGCAGTGGAACGTAGGGGCACCCTCGTCTGGCCCTCGGTGGGAGTCCAGCGCAGGAACGCCATTCGGGTTTTGCGCGCCAGCCGCGGGTTTAGACCTTTGGTGTAAACCAGAGCCTGGTGAGGGTGGAAATTGTTATAGGCGCCGGCCGTCGCTACGCTTGCCAAGGCGGCGCGCACGAAGGCTCCAGCCGCCTTACGGACACTGCCGAACAGAACGGCCCACTCATAACCGATCCGACTCGCAAACTTCACTTGCTGTTGACAATAACTTCCGAGAATGGACCCATGACTTCGACATTCTCTCGCGCGACACAACAGGAATCGCGGTCTTCAAAAGCCACCAATCGACGGGCCAACTCCCGATACGCAGTAAAGATACCGCTGCGGTATCGCCTCGCGAGTGCCCGTACCCTTAACTGCGGATGGAAGCCGGGCCGCTGCCTTGACATGAGTGCGCGCGGCATTCGTGTCGACATTCCCGAGTCTATGCCAGTCGGCTCGCGGTTGGAACTGTCGATGGACTGGCCCGGGCTATTTCACGGCGTTGAAATGGTGCGTCTCTTCCTGCTTGCCTCCGTCAGGCGCGTCGACGGCCGGGGTGTTGCTTTGCGCATCCTCAGACATCGGTTCTTTGGCTCGCCAAGAGTTCGTTCTCTGCGTGGAGACGAAGAGCAGGCAGTTGCCTGAGCGCCAGTTCTGTCCCGGCCCCTCAGCGAGGCTACCAAAGATCCTCCCAATGAATATGGCAATGCAATCGAAGAGAGCCAAACGTGGTCTTAACTGACTGCTGTTCTTTTTGGGGCAACGGAAAGTGGCATTGTTCTTTCTGCTGGTGGCCTAAAATCGTACCGACGGGGCGCAGGACTCGGCTCCCCAACGCTGCCCAGTTCCTAGTCGCCATCCGGACATCTGATCAGATTCAGCACGCCCATTACCGACAGGACTGAATGGATAGCGGATAACAGGCGTTCCACGTCGGTGGGGAAAAACCTGCCGATGGTTCCAATTCGAAAGCAATACTCACGGGTTAACTTGCCTGGATAGATCACGAAACCGAGGTGGCTCAGCTTGGCGTAAAACTCCTCAAATTGAAATGCCGGATCAGGAGGGTAACGGAAGGAGGTGATGATATAACTCTGGTCTTCGGGCGCCAGGTAGGCTTCAAATCCGAGATTGCGCATGCCGCGGCAGAGAGTCAGGTGATTCCGGCGGTAGCGGTCTCCGCGACCGGCCACCCCACCCTCCTGATCGAGTTCCTTCAGCGCCTGGTCGAAAGCCAGAAGGACATGAGTCGGCGGCGTGAAGCGGAACTGTCCATCGCCTTCCAGTCCGGCCCACTGGGCATGCAGGTCCAGGCTTAAGGTCCTCGCCCGTCCTTTTGCGGCCTCCAGAGCGCTGCGGCGCGCCAGCACGAAACCGAAGCCCGGAACTCCCTCGATACACTTGTTTGCCGAAGAGATGAGAAGATCCACCCGACTGGCGGATAGATCCAGGGAGATAGCTCCGAAGCTGCTCATCGCGTCCACTATGTAAACCGCTCCCGCGCCCGACACCACGCGGCCGATTTCTTCAATCGGGTTGAGGATGCCGGTAGTGGTCTCGCAATGGACTACCGCGACGTGTGTGACGCCGCCGCCCGCGAGCCGTTCGGCTGCGAGCGCCGCCGTGATCTTGCAATCCTCCGCCACTTCAGCCACTTCAACGGCAATGGAGTGAGTGCGGGCGATCTGCACGATGCGTCTACCATAAGCGCCGTTCACCAGTACGAGCAGTCTGCCGTCCGGTGGGATGGCGGACGAGATTACCGACTCGATGGCGAATGTGCCGCTGCCCTGCATCAACACGCATTCATACTCGGAGCGCGGGCAGGCGCCCAACTCGAGCAACTTCTCCCGGATGCCATGCACCACGGCCAGGAACTCCGCGTCGCGCGACCCTAGGTCGCGCAGCATGGCCTCCTTCACGGAAAGGCTCGTGGTCAGCGGCCCGGGAGTGAACAGCAGTTTATCGGTTGTCATGTTGGAGGTTCTCGTCTTCGTCGCCGTCGCCGAAATCGATTCCTGGAACTAAGTGGTGAATCACCGCCAGTGCATTCGTTGGCGCCTGCCAGACGTTCCTTCCGCCAACGTAGGTGGCGTCCACGATGATATCTTTGATGGTATCCGCTGGAACCTTGCGCGGGTCTTTGCGCAGCACCGCGAAATCCGCCAGTTTGCCGGGCGCGATCGATCCTTTGTCGTCCTCTTCGAACGTGGCGTAGGCGCCATCGAGCGTCCACACTTTGATTGCCTCTTCCACACTGACCCGCTGATTTACGCCGTAGCCCACACCGTTCTCGCCCTTTCGAGTCACCATGTCCTGGATGCGCAGCAGCGGGTCGGCCGCGGAAACCGTGGAATCGGAATGCCCGGCGACGCGAATTCCCATGTCAATGGCGGTTCGGTATGGATGAATCATGGCCAGCCGCTTTTCACCGTAAGACGCCAGCTTGTCGCCGTGCTCCCACATGTAGGAGTGAAACACCAGGATCACGCCGGCCTTCTTGGCGCGATCGAGCAGCGATTGGTTCATTACGCTGGCGTGCTCGATGCGGTGGCGGGCGTCGGGCCGCGAGTTGGCAGCCTGCGCCCGCTCAATGGCCGTGAGGACCATATCGATTTCGCGGTCGCCGTTCGAATGCGTGGCGATCTGGAATCCGGCTTTGTGCATGGCCTCGAAAGCGGCGTCGAGATCGGCCTGCGAACGCGCCGGCGGGATGCCGAAGTAACCTGGCTGGTCGGAATACTCCTCCGAAAGCCAGCAGGTGCGCCCGCTCATCGAGTTGCCGTGAAACACCTTGATGGCAGTTGCGCGCAACAGGTCGTCGCCGAACCCGCTCTTCAGGCCGACAGCCTCCAGCGATTTGTAACTACCCTCCGAGAACATGAAACCCATCCGGACCGGGCCGCCGGCGTCGCGCACCGCCTGATACAGCCGGAACGATTGCGCGCTGCCGCCGGCGATTCCGGCGCTGGTGATGCCGCGCTCGGCATAGATTCGGAAGCATTTCAGATGGCCTTCCAACTGGGCTTCGTAGGGAATGCGCGGTTCGCCGCCGGAATTGTTGCCTCGCCGTAGCAGCCTGCTGGCTGCCTCGCGAACCACACCGTTGGGCGTGCCGTCGGGGTCGCGGTCGAAAGAGCCGCCAGGGGGGTCCTTGGTATCTCTAGTGATCCCCGAGGCATTCAGAATATAACTGTTCACCACAGTGATGTGGCCCGAGGAGTGGCTGATGCTGATAGGGTGCACGGTGGAAGCCTTATCCAGATCGTAGCGGGTCGGGTGGCGGCCCAGTTTGGTGTCCTGATAGCGCGTGCCGCTGACCATCTGCCCCGGAGGCGTCTTCGCGGCTTTGGCCTTGAGTGCCGCGATCAGTTCGTCCATGTTGTGGACCTTTTCCGGTCCCAACCATGGAGTGTAGTACGGAGAATCCTCTTCATAGACGCCAGTGGGATGCAGGTGAACGTCGTTGAAGCCGGGGGTTACAGTCATACCTTTCAAATCGACGATCTTCGTTCCCGGCGTGGCGAGCCGGCGGATCTCCGCGGTAGTGCCCACCGCGGAAAAGCGCCCGTTCGTAACAGCAAAAGCCTCTGCGTACGGCTTGGAGGCATCGACAGTGATGACGGCGCCGTTGATGTAGATGGCGTCGGCGGCGGAGGCGGCTGATGCCAGAAACGGGACCAGACAAAGAAGGAATCGGCGCATGGTGTTACTCCTTATCTTAGAATCCCAGCCGCAAGCTGAACTGCACCTGCCGCGGCGTATTGCTCTGGCTCAGCGTGATTTTCCCGAACGTCGAGGAAGTGACGCTGGTGGAGGGCCCGGAGAAGATCACATGGTTGGTGGCGTTGAACAACTCGGCGCGGAAGGTGAAGTGGAACCGTTCGCCGATGCGGCTGCTCTTTTCGAGCGAGGAGTCGAGGTTCGTGGCCCGCGGGTTGTTGACGTCGGGCAGGTAACGGCTGACGTTGCCGAAGGCGTACTGCGGGGTCTGGGTGAACGCGGCGGTATTGAAGTAGGAACAGTTGTCGCAAATCTGTGGGCCGCCCGGTAATGCCGCCGATACGCCGGTGGCATTCGGTCTCATGCCCGAGCCGCCGCCGAAGGAACTCGAATTATTCGGCGAGGAGACCGCGACCGGGCGTCCGGCATCCATCGTTACAAACGCCCCGAGGGACCATCCACCGATCACTTTCGACGCCAGACCGGATTTGGCGAATCGCTTGCCGGGCCCAAACGGCAGATCGTAGCGGAGCGCCAGCCGGGCCGAATACGGTTCGTTCTGATCGGAGAGGGCGCGGTCGCAGGCAAGGCAAAAGTCGTCCTGGGGGCCATTGCGGGTGCCCGCCACGCTGGTCATTTCGCCGACGTTGTCGATGGCCTTGCTATAGGTGTAACCCAGCAGCACGGCGAGGCCTTGCGAGAATCGTTTTTCGACGGTCAACTGGCCGGCTTCATAGGAGGAATGGCCGGCGCCCACATTGATGGCCTTGACGTTGAGGAACTGAGGATACGGGCGCAACAATTGCCCGTACTGAACGGTGGCGAGGCTCAGCGTTGAACTGGGATCTGTGATGACGCCGGAAAATGGATTGCTCACCACGCTGATTAGTTTGGATCCGAGCGACAGGTCGGAGTCGGGAATCTGGTTCAACTGGAAAGGCGTCATCAGGTGCACGCCGACATTGCCGACGTAAGAAGCGGTCAGTACAAAGTTCAGCGGGAGTTGCCGCTGGATGTCGAACGACCAGTTGGCCTGGTACGGAATGTTCTGCGTGTGCAGCGGTCCGGTGATGTTCTGGCCGAGGGCGATGGCTAGGCCGGCGGCATTGCCCCACGCCGCCGGAATACCCTGGGGAAAGGGATTGCTCAGGTTGAAGAGCGGCGTAACGCCATCCGATTGCGCCACGATGGCGTTTGCGGTTCGCGTGGTTCCCAGAGCGTTGGGGTATTGCTCCCACGCCGCTGGCGGATGGTGGAAGATGCCCACGCCGGCACGGACCACGGTCTTGGGATTCAACTGGTAGGCCACGCCGACGCGTGGATCGAAATGCGGTCGGACTTGTTGCAACTGCCGGCTGGTTCCGCTCAGTCCGGGTATTCCCACGCCGCCCACCAAGTTCGGAAAGGCAGCCACTTGTCCGGCGAGAGGAGACTTTGAGGCGAGGTCGATGTAGTTAAGCTGGTTCTGCTCTTCCACGTCGCTGGTCTCGTAGTTCATGCGCAGCCCGTAAGTGACCGTCAGTCCGCGCAGCAGCCGCGCGGTGTCCTGCACATAGAAACCATAGTATTGCCGGCGGGAGCGGGTCTCCGGTGCGAATCCACTGGTTACGCCCGCGGCGCCCAGCAGCAGATCGGCGACGCCGCTTCCGGAGGCGGAAACCGCCGCGCTGGGGTTCGGACCGCCGGTGAAGTTACTGGTTGCGTTGATGGCCAACTGCTGGGGATCCCATAACTGGACGGGATAAATACGGAAATCGTAGCCGACCTTGAATGTGTGTTTGCCCTTGAGCCAGGAAAGATCGCCGGCATACTGCCACACCGAGGATTCGTTGTCCTCGAACGGATAACTGTTGCCGAGCCCGCTCACGCGAGTCATGGAAATCTGGGGCGTCATCTGGTTGGTGATGCCCGGGGCCGCCGAGTCGGGGAAGCCGAGCATGCCGGGAGTGACATGCACCGGCTCAACACGGTTCGATTCGCTGTGCGCCCACGAAAAGTGGTGATCGAAGACCAGGGTTGGCGAAATCGACCAGGTATGGTGGAGCATGATGTTGAAGCCGGGAATCAGGTCGTTCGCCATAACCGAGGCCAGGTTGTTGCCGTAATAGTTGTTTTCAATGATGTTGTTCGCGAACCAATCCATGTGGGCGTAGAGCAGTTGGCTGCTGGAGATGTGTTGGTCCAGGCGGGCGTCGATGCGGTCGTTGTTATCGGTTCCGGGAGCGCTGGAAAAATAGTTATTGGTGTTGCTCTTGCCAACTCCAGCCTGGTTCGCTTGCGGATAGTACGAGAGGATCTTGGTCGCTATGGGATTGATTCGGGTGCTGGGAACCAAATTGCCGGGAAGAGCGGTGCGGATGTAGCGGGTAGTTCCGGCCGGCGCGCTGGGGTCCAGCCGGGTGGTCGCGGGATCGTACATCACGATCAGGTTGCCGTTGGAATCCGTGGTTTTGGAAAAGTCGCCGGTGCGTTCCAACGCGGTGGGCATGGTGCCGGTATACGACCCGGCGGAAGAGTCGCGCAAGCCCTCATAGGCGACGAAGAAGAACGTCTTGTCGCGGCCATGATAGAGCTTGGGCAGTTCCACGGGGCCCCCGAGAGTGCCTCCATACTGGTTGCGGCGAAACGGGACGATAACCTGGTTCGCCTTGTTGACGTTGAATCCGGGGGCATCCAGGTCGCTGTTCCGTAGGTACTCGAACAGCGACCCGTGAAAGCTGTTGCTGCCGGAGCGCAACGCATAGGCCACGGTTCCACCGCTGGTGTGTCCGAATTCGGGCGCATAGGCGCTGGTGTAGACGCGATATTCCTGAATCGCATCCACGCCCGGGATGCCGGCCGCCTGGTTGTAGTACGCGGTGGTATCGGTGGCGCCATCGATGGCGAGATCGGTGGTGGCGGACTTAGCGCCATTGATGCGGAAAGTGTTGGTACGGCTCTCGCTGGTGACATTCTGTCCCGACAGACCGTCGTCTCCCTTCGACACCGCCGGACTGAAGTTAATCAACTGCAAGGGATTGCGCACATTGAGGGGGATGTCGGCGACGAAATTCTGGTCAATTACAACGCTGCGGTCCGGCCGGTCGGTGGTGAGTTCCGGGGGCGTATCCACCACCTCCACCGTTTCATGGACCGAGGCGAGTTGGAGTTCGAATGCGATCACCTTGGATTCGCCGACTTCCAGTGTGACCCCGGTGAGACGCTTGATGGCGAAGCCCGCGGAGGTCGCCGTGATTTCATAGGACCCCGGCGGAACCGGCGGCAGCAGAAAGCTTCCGCTGTCGGTTGTGGTGGTGCGGTACTCGCTCTGTGTCTGGGTGCTCCGCAAAGCGATTTCGCAACCTTTCACCACTCCCCGATTGGCATCGGTAACCTGCCCGCTGACGCGGGCGCTTTGCGCGTTTACGCTGAGGGCCGCGGCAAGACACACCACGACCGTAACGAGAATTGTTCGCATAAGTTGCTCCCTTCCTATCTGTGAATTACGGCTTCTCGCCGACGGTAATCCGGCGCTCAATATGAGCGAGTAACTGCGTGCAGCCGGCCAAAGAGCCGGCGGTATAGTGCGCGCCCGCGTCCATCAGCCGCTGCGCGGCGTTCCGCGATCGCGCTGCCCGATCATCCTCCGCCAGCGCCTCCCAATCTTCGAGCGAAAGGCCGATTTCGTTGCCCGTCTCCGTCAGCGCGATGGTCCACATGCCGGCGTTCAGTCCTTCGGCGATGTCGGTAGGCGTATCCCCGATCTTCACGCAGCACCACAGGGGATACACTCCCAGCAGGATTGCGTTGCGGTAACACATATAGGGTGCAGGCCGGCCCGCGCCCACTTCATCGGGAGTAACACTCGCCTCCGGCAGGTACCCTTGCCGCGCGGCGGCAGATTGCACCGCGTCCAACAACTGGCGGGGATATCCGGTGGTGGAACCGATACGCAAACCGGCGGCCTTCCAAGCCTCCACGGTTTCGCAGACGCCCGGAATCGGCGCGCTGAATTCGGCCAGGACGTCCGCCTGTTTCGGGATAAACTCGGTGTACATCTGCTCCACATCTTTTTCGTCGGGCGGATTCCCGTGCTTAGCACACCATGCCAGGTTTACACGCTCGCCAGCCAGAATGAAGCGGATCTGGTCTTTCTTGAGGACGCCCATGTCTTTGCGCGCCTCGGCGGGCGTGATTTCCACTCCGTTCGCGGCGAAAACCCGCTTGAGCGCAACCACGGGCGCCATACTGCCGTGGTCAACTGTGGTTCCGGCCCAATCCAGGACGACTGCTCTGAGATGTTCGAGATTCATAGATTTTCCACTGCCTGCGCCGCGCCTTTGTTCCAGCGAAGTGTCAGCAATCCGCCCGCAATCACTGAACAGACCACGAAGAAACTGAACAACTGGTCCCATCCGAACCAACTCACAATGGAGGCGACGGCGTAGGCCGAGATCAGTTGACCCAGCGATCCGATGCCGTTGACAATGCCTAGAGCGCGTGCGGCCTGGCCCGAACTCACAGCGTCTACGCTGGCGGCGCCGGACATGAGGAGGTCCGGTCCATAGATCAGAATTCCCAGCATCGAGATGCTGGCGGCCATCGCCACGGGTCCCAGGCGGGCGAGCACCGGGTGAATCAGCAGAACTGCCGCCAGCCCGAACAACATGACAGCTCCGACGGGATATCTTCGACCGTTCAATAGGCGATCGGAGACGTAACCGGCGATCAGGGTGCCCAGGAATCCGACGAGTTCAAACAACGAGGACGTGTAACCGGCCCACTGCTCGGTATACCGCATCCGCTGCACCAAGTAGAGCGGGAGCCAGAATAATAGCGAGTAACGGGTGATCTTCAGGAAGAAGTACATTCCCGCGAGAATCAGGACCTCCGGGTTCTTCGCCGTGGCCCACCAGCCGGCATTGGTCGTGTCCGATTGCGTGGCGTCTTCGACGACCGGCAAACCTGCATCCTGCGGGCTACTACGGGTGCGCCAGCCGAAAAAGACGGCGGCAGCCGCAAGTACGATCGCTGGAAACAGGAAACCGCGCCGCCAGCCCAAGCCTGGAGCCAGGAAAATCTGTGTGGCTACGAAGGTCGCGAAAACCGTGGCCAGAAATCCGCCCAACACATAACAGGTGCCCCACCACGCCATGACGGTGCCGCGCTCTCGTCGCGCAAACCAAACGCCCAGCATCTTCAGACACGATGACCAGCCGCACCCCTGGCCCAGCCCGTTGCCGATTTGCAGGGTGAGCAGCCACCAATGCGGCCCTGGGATCGCCATTCCGGCTGAACAGGCCGCCGAGAGCAGACCTCCGCCGCACGCCACCAGCCGCGGCCCGAAGCGGTCCGCCGCTATTCCGGCAAGAAACTGCCCGGCAGCATACGCCAAGCTGAATACGAACACCAGGTGGGCCAAGTCGAAGGTGCCATAGGAACTCGTGCGCGCCATCATCGGCATGACCACGCTAAGATTCTTGCGGCAGAAGTAATAGGACGCGTAGATGATCCATGCCGCTACGAAGACGCGAAAGCGCCAGTAAGACCACTGCCGAGGGCTTGGCGCCGGTGCTTCGCAGGGAGCGGTCAGAGTAGCGGCTGTGAGCGAATCGGACATGGGAGTCTTTTGCCTGGAAGGTCAAGAATACGATGCCGAATCCCTGTTCCACCACGTTCTGAACGGTTAAGAGTTGGATGAATTGGCCGCCAGGTCAATAGCTTACGGGCAGTTGCTCCCAGTCCGCAGTCACCGTTCTGTGACACGCCCGTCACCGAGAATTGAGTAGGAGCCAGGGCCGCCGCACGGTAGAATCGACTTGGGCCATGGCGGCTACTCTTTCCAGAACCGCATTCGCGCCTTTGCTACGGGCGGGGGTACAGCCTGCGATTGCCTCGGGTGATGGCGATTCGCGGACGGCGATCGAGATGGAATTGATTTCGGTCCTGGAGAGTGCCTCTTTCCGCGCGAGTGCCCGAAGCCGCGCGTTTCTCCGTTTTGTGGTCGAAGAAGCCCTGGCCGGTCGAGAGACTTCGCTCAAAGAACGGACCATTGGAGTCGCGGTCCTCGGCAAGGACGCTTCATATGACACCGGTTCGGATGCCGTGGTTCGCGTGCGGGCGAACGACGTGCGTAAGCGCCTGCTCGCGCACAATGATTGTTGCGCGCCGAAGGCGGGGGTTCGCATCGAATTGCCTGCGGGGTCATACATTCCGCGTTTCGTCGGCAGTCTTAAGCAGACGGCGCAACCCGCCGCAGCCATTGCCAAGGCGCCTCCGATGCTGCTGTGGCAACTGGCCGCTCCCACTCTCTTTGCGCTCTTTCTGGTGTTGATCGCGATCCGCGCAGACGTTGAAGCGAACGACTCGTTCTCACGGTTCTGGTCGACAGTCCTCGCCGACCGGAGCGAGATTATGGTTGAAGTAGATCCTGCGTCCGATGGCGTATCGATCTCTCCGGCGATGGCGGAGGTCGCACTGCCGCTCTCGATGATCGCCTCGTCCTTCCGGGTTCCCATCCACATAGTTGCAGCGGGCCGGCAACCCTCCGACCCGCGCGTCTGCGTCGTCCGGCTCTCCATGATCTCCAGGCCATCTTCCCAGACGAACTCCTGGAACGTCGCTGGCGCTACGCTGTTTTATGTGTCCAACGGCAATCGTGTTCTCTGGTTGTTCGCCCGGGACGCCGAAACGCTGACGCGCGCCGTACAGAGTCTCGCTGACCGAACAGTGTTTCCCGAGATTCACTAAGAGGCTGCTGCGTGCGGTGGAAGCGGGCGTTAGGTGACGATTACGTGCTGCAGTTGTGGGCGCACTTCTACGTGGCGGCGCAAAACAAGGGCGAGGTTGTGAATCTGAAACCGAGCCCAACATCGCTCGACAAATTGAAGTCGGACCCGATTTACACAGTTCTCGGTGACATTTTCGGCCGCCGCGAAAAGGCCGAGAAACTGCTGCCGAAGATCGCCGAACTGCCGTGTCCGCAGAGTCCGCAGTGATTGTGGGTGAGGACGTAGGCTGAGTTCCGACGGGGCGCTGTCCGATACACCGCCGCTGGTCGGGGGTGGGACGGCAACCGCGAGCCGCACCACAATGCGGGTCAGGGTGGGATCGACGTCCGTCGCACCGTTGGCCGGTGTCATGGATGCCACCCGGGGCCGACTCGCCTCGAACGCCTTCTGCATTTCCGGCAGGCGCGGCGGCAATTCATTAACCACAACGGCAGGCCAACCCGGAGAGTGTGAGAGACTGGCCGCCGCCGGACACCAGGGAGCCCATTCCGCCCTTTTTGCCGCCAACCCCGTTCTCTTCACGAGAGCCTAATTCCCCCGATATCGGCCACTTTCGCCGAAACGTGGCCGCGGGCTGTCAACCAGAAGTGCGGAGGAACTCGTAGTGGAAGGAATTTGGCTCCCCAAACAGATATCGAACCGAGGACCTTTTGGTTAACGGCGAACGTGCTTGACTATTTCAAATCGCCGAGCGACGAACCGGGGAGCCAGACACGGGCAGCACACTTTGTCCGGAAACAGTAGCGCCTCATGCGATTCGCAGACGCTACGATTTCTTCCGTCGTGAGACCTCCAGAAAGTCTTCGCTTCCTGCCGTGCGAGCCGCCGTCAGTGGGCAGGAAGGCTGGCTCCCGGAACGTCGCTTTTCCGCGCCGCACAGCCAAGGAAATTGGGCGTCCAGGACGGCGATGGCTTGGGCGGTGGTTTCCCTGGGCGCCAGACGGAGCGGGATGGTGGGGAGGGGCGCGGGCATCCGGGCGCGCCGGATCCGCTGGTTGCAGGCGTGGGCTCTGCCGCCACGCGCTCCCAGGCGGCGTGCTTGCTCTAGGGACTTGTTGAAGAGGATGTAAGAAGGGTCGGCCATGGTGGTCTCCGGACACCACATTCATGCGCTGTGAGGGGGACCACAAGCAAGCCGAAAGTGGTTCTTGCCCGCAGATATTTACGATGAAAAGGCGATGCCCTGGAGCCACCAGGAGGTCTGTCGCTGCCTTCGCGGATACCCTTCGGCAAGGGGGCGCCGGTGGGCGACTTTTCTGAACTGGGTGGTGTGTGGGCCGGCATGGCCACCGTCGGCGCAACCTGCCGCACCGGTGCGCCAAGGGTGGGCTACGGGTTTAGCGGCTGCGGCGGTGGCTCCCGCTGGGTTATCCCAAACCGAGGTAGACAAGGCGTCGTGGAACGGGTGGGTTACGACGGGGCCACCCGTCAAGTCACCATCCGGTTTCCTCAGTCCGGGATCGCGGCGGTGGGCGAACAGGTGCGGGAGTGAGCGGCCCCCAAGAGGTCAGCTACACCCTGGATCTGCGCGCTGGCAAACAGGGCCCGCAAGAGGACCAGACACAGCGGCAGCCCGATGAGGAAGCGACTGGCTCATCCATCGTCGTGATGGTGGAGCCCGTAGTTCGGGGCGGCTTGCCAAAGTAAACTGCTTGTTGCAATCTGTTGCAATTGCAATTGGCCTGCACAAGGAGATTGATCCCGGGGGGACAGCGAACTTACTTGGTGAAGACCTAGGAGTTGCAGCAATCCTACTGATTTGCCGAGGGGCGTCGGGTCCCTTTCTTGATAGAGATTCGCGCCCTGCTCCACCAGGCTGCCGGCGTAAGGCGTCGACGCCGAGAGAGGCATCTTCTGGCCGGTGGCTTCCGAATAGAGCATCACCAGTTGCCGGACGCTGGGCGACCGCACGGCCACCGAAATAGTCCCGCCGAACTGCGACTGCGCGATATCTGGACTACCTGCTTGACGGTGCCGCTATTCGTGGGGATGTCCATGCCATAGATATTCTTGATCAGCCTGTGCGCTTCCGCCTGCGGCGACTCCACGCCGGCAAGCTTCTCCCCGATGCCGATTCCAAAACCGGCGGCGGCCCCAATCGCCGCGCCGAGCGGACCACTTAAGCCCGGTGCCACGTCGTGAAACTCAGGACGATCATCAGCGCGGCCAGGGGCAGCGCCACGTAGTTCGCGTATGCGCCCGGAGGCGTGTGCGAGAGAACCACAGGTTTCATCCGGCCCACCAGCATGCGCAAAAGCGTCTCAAGGATGAGCAGCGTATACATGAAAGGAACCAACGAACGGTAGCGGAAGGCGAACCGGGAGTTTCATTCCCCGGATGGTGTTGTCAACCACCGGGGGCAGCAGGAATTCGAAGAAGAATCTCATGGTTTGGCCTCATGTACAAATCTGTTGATCGCGCTGGCCACATCCCGGCTGTCCTGCCGCTGGTGGATCAGCCGAAGCGAGGTGTTTCAAGATAGCTTGATTTTGGCATGATCAGCACTCCAATCGCGACATGCCAAATCCAAGCGCCCGGCGTTCGACGTCCTGAAACCTCGCCGCACCGGCGCCCATGTGCCCCCGCCCTCTCTCGCGCGGCTGGACAAAATAATACAATAAGTTCTCAAATACTTGAGAGTACCGGGTTCCCTCCTATCAGTTGGCCTTGGTTTCGCCCATCTGCATGGTCAGCCGTGAGTGCTCGATACTCAGGTCGATCCACTGGTCAACCAGACGTTTGAACCGCTTGTGGGTTGCGGTCTGGCGGCGAATGTCCTTCACCCATTCCGGGCGGACGTACTCCGTGCGGCTCCTCATCTGACGCGTATAGCTGATCTGCCAGTACGCCCCGGTGTGGTGTTGGGGATCCTTGTACTGGCGGGTCAACGATCCCGGACGCATCGGGCCGATTTCCTGTAGCGCCCTCTTGATCCGATCAATCCTCTGCTCGATCTGCCGAATTCGTTTCTGACTCATGTGGTCTCCTTGGTCTCCTCTTTTGTGTTTCTAGTATAGCATATATATGCTATACTGTGCCCGGACGACTGTCAACACCAAAAACACGAAGTTCGCGCCGACCGGCAAGGAGGACGCTTTTATGCTCTGGAATCATTGGTGGAATCTGGTGCGCGAATTGCGGCCTGCCTGCGCCCGCACCCGGACCTTCCTGTGGATGGCCCTCTGTCTGGCGGGAATGTCCGTCCGCAAGGATCTGCTGGGCGTCACCAGCATCGTGCGCGCCCTGGGCCTGGAGCCGGCCTGCTACGACCGCCTCCTGGACTTCTTCCACAGCCCGGCCCTGGATCTAGACAAACTCACCCGTGCCTGGTGCGCTCTGCTCTTCCGGCTCGACCCCGGCATCCTGCGCCTCAACGGCAGGCCCGTCCTTGTCGGCGACGGCATCAAGGTCGCCAAGGCCGGCCGCAAGATGCCCGGAGTCAAAAAGCTCCATCAAGAATCCGAATCCAATAACAAAGCGGAGTACATCTTTGGCCACTCCTGTCAGGCGGTCGCTGTGCTCACCCACGCCTTGTCCAGTGTATTTGCCTTGCCCTTGGCCTGTCGCATCCACGAGGGCGCCGTGTTTTCCAACCGCGACCAACGAACCCTGCTGGATAAGATGATCCTGCTGCTCGACTCATTGTGTCTGCAGCAACCGTTCTACTTTGTGGCCGATGCCTACTATGCCAGCGGCAAAGTAGTGCGAGGTCTGCTGGCCCAGGGAAACCACTTGGTCACTCGGGTCAAGAGCAACAGCGTAGCTTTCTTCCCGGCTGCACCCCCGCCGCCGCACCGGCCGCGGCACCGCGGCAGGCCCGCCAAGTACGGCAAGAAGATCGAGGTCTCCACCCTACTGAAAGAGACCGGTCGGCTCCAGGAGGCGCCCAGCCCCGTCTATGGCGAGAAGGGCGTGATCCTCCGCTTCCGGACCGCCGACCTGTTGTGGCGCCCCGTCGGCATCCTCGTCCGCTTCGTCGTGGTACTCCATCCCCTTCGCGGCGCCATCCTGCTGATGTGCACCGACGTGACCCTGCCCGCTTTGGACATCATCCGCATCTATGGCCTGCGTTTCAAGATCGAAGTGTCCTTCAAACAGGCCCTCCGCATCATCGGCGCCTATGCCTATCACTTCTGGATGGCGGCCATGACGCCCTTACGACGCGTAAGCGGCAACCAATACCTGCACCGCAAATCCGATGCCTACCGCGACGCCGTCCGCCGAAAGATCGCCGCCTACCATCGTCACATCCAACTCGGACTCATCGCCCAGGGACTGCTTCAGATTCTCTCCGCAATGAAACCCACGCTGGTTTGGCAGTCCTTCCGCTCGTGGATCCGCACCATTCGCTCTGGACTGGCCCCTTCCGAACAGGTTGTCGCCATCGCCCTCCGCAATACTCTCCCGGAATTTCTCGCGACTGCCGCCAAAACCGTAACCTTTGTGAAATTCCTTCGCGACCGCCTTGACTTATCCAGAGCTGAAGGAACCGGCTTGGCGGCATGAGAGGACGCCCTCACAGAATCGGTACTCTCAAGTCAAATACTGAATTCGATATAATCGGTATCGGCCCGGAAGTTCACCAGAGCCACAGGAGTTGTCGTGAGATTTGAGAGCCTTCATGGTTGCGCCCTTGTCTGCGGTCTGGCCCTGGTATCCGCTCGCTGCGTCCGCAGCCCGGTCTCGGACCCCCCGCACCTTCGGAAGCAGGGGACAGCCACCCAACTGATCGTCGACGGCAAACCGTTCCTGGCGCTGTCCGGGGAGTTGCTCAACAGCAGCGCCACCAGCGTCGAGTACATGAAGCCGATCTGGCCGAAGCTCGCGGCGGCGGGGCTCAACACGGTCATCGCGGGTGTTTCCTGGAACCAGATTGAGCCGCAGGAAGGCAAGTTCGACTTCAGCGTGCTAGACGGCATCCTGCGTGATGCGCGCAGCAGCAAACTGCGCCTCATGCTCATCTGGTTCGCGAGCTGGAAGAATGGCTTGTCCAGCTACCCGCCGGATTGGGTGAAGAAGGATTTCCAGCGCTTCCCGCGCATCCAGATACAGGGCGGCAAGACCATCGAACTGCTTTCCACGCTCAGCCAGGCCAACCGCGACGCCGACGCCCGCGCCTTCGCCGCCCTCATGCGGCACGTCAAAGAGGTGGATAGCCGCGACCGCACCGTCATCATGATCCAGGTGGAGAACGAGGTCGGCGTTCTGCTGGACTCCCGAGACCGCTCGGATGGGGCCAACAAGGCCTTTGACGGACCGGTTCCTCAGGAACTGATGGGCTACCTCCAGCAGCACAAAGACACTCTGGCGCCCGAGTTCCGCGATGTGTGGAAGGCCGCTGGGTTCAAGACCTCCGGCACGTGGGAGCAGGTTTTCGGTAACGGAAGGCCCGCGAGTTTCCCAGTGCCCGTCCGGGTGGACAGCCCGCCCTACAAGCCGGCGGACCTGGACAGTTTCCGCCAGGTCCGTTGGGCCGCCGACGAGATCTTCATGGCATGGCACTATGCCCGCTATGTGAATGCGGTGGCCGCCGCCGGCAAGAAGGAATACAACATCCCGATGTACGTGAACCAATGGCTGCAGCAGCCCAACTATCCATGGCCGGGCGTGTACCCCAGCGGAGGCCCGTCGCCCCAGGTGCATGACGTCTGGCGGGCGGGCGCGCCGTCCATCGATATCCTCTCGCCGGATCTCTACCTCCAGTACTTCGCCGAGGTCTGCGCCCGCTTCACGCGGAACGGAAACCCTCTATTCATTCCCGAAACTGAGGCTGGCGCGGACGGCGCGGCCAAAGTTCTATACGCGTTCGGGCGCCACGACGCCATCGGCTTCTCGCCTTTCGGCATCGACGGGCACAGGGCGCCGGACGACAATCTCACCAGCAGCTACTCCCTCATCTCGCAACTGGCGCCGCTGATTGTGGAACACGAGGGCAACGGCACCATGTCCGCGGTCCTCCTCAGCCAGGACGACCCGCCGCAGAAAATCCGTCTGGGAAATCACACCATTGAGGCATCGTTCCAGTTTGGGCCGCATCCCGGTGTGCCGGTGACGCGGCAGGCACGGCCCCTCGCCGCGGCCATCTTCATTGTCACGGGGCCCGACGAATACTATGTCGCCGGCAATGGCGTAGGCCTGACCTTCTCTCCGAATACCCCGGGGCCCGAGTTGGACGGCCTTGCCACCGTGGAAGAAGGCCGTTTCGTGAACGGCCGCTGGACGCCCGGCCGCCAACTCGCCGGCGACGAAACCGTTCAGGGCCAATATGTGTCGCTCTGGAACAAAGGGATCCAGCGCGTAACCTTACATCGCTATCGCTGATCGAGCAGATCGTCAGGAAGCCCCGCCTTCCCATCGATTGCGATCGCAGGCCCAATGGCACCGCTCCTGCTAACCTTAAGCTGCCTATTGCGACTCCTGCGCGACCCGCATGGTGTACTCGTATGCGGGGAAGAGGGCCTGCGGCCCCTTGTCAGCCGGATCGACTGGGACAAGCAACGGCGCCTGTTTGAGAAGATCACCGGCACTTCGCGTGGAGCCGGGGATTTGCCTCCGCGCCTGCAGCGAGTGGGCGGCGCAAACCGAGGTAGGGTGTCATGACACGCCCAAAAAGGTTATTCCATTTCCCGCGCGAAAAACCTCCTCGCCCCTGCCAGGGACCGAGGAACATTCCCGAATCACGATTCACATGGGCGCGCACCGATACTCCCTCAACATTCCCCGCCCGCCA